>Ga0209792_1000123_pt1 | contig 110583 bp, 92 predicted proteins | sample EBPBio142005_DNA_FD_185860 | JGI IMG/M metagenome (GOLD analysis project Ga0209792, IMG submission 185860) | Wastewater treatment Type I Accumulibacter community from EBPR Bioreactor in Madison, WI, USA - Reactor 1_6/14/2005_ DNA (SPAdes)... | ecosystem: Engineered > Bioreactor > EBPR >...
TACAAAGCCGAGCTGATCCATCGGCGCGGACCTTGGCGAAGCTTCGAGGCCGTCGAGTTCGCCACGCTGACCTGGGTCGACCGGTTCAACCGTCGCCGGCTGCTGGAGCCCATCGGCAACATCCCGCTGGCCGAAGCCGAGGAACGCTATTACGCGATGCTGGACGAGCCAGCCATCGCTGCCTGACTCAAACCAAACGGCCTCCGGGAAACCCGGCGCGGTTCAGTTTCATGAAACACTCAATCTCGGTGTCCACGAAACCGGCAGCAGGCCACATAGCCTGGCTAGCGCATTTGACAAACTATTGTCTTGCCAGGTGATCGCAACTAGGCATCGATACTGCACGCTAAAGTCCATCGTGTGATAGTCTGGGGAAAGCGATTTCAACCTGGAAATGCCGGATGGCTCGTGGAGTGTTGTGGGATAAGCCGAGCCGAAGCGTTACCCGCATCGCGCAAACTCAGTTGGAAGAAGCGGATTATTTTTGTGTCGAGCAGTCGCCCCAGTTCCAAGCCTCGAATCGGGCTCCTCTGTTTTTCAGCCATCCCCGATGATCCTCGCGTGCGGCGGCAAGGCGACCTATTTTTCCAACGCGGCTGGGATGTCTTCGCGTTCGGCTTGCCCGGAGCTCGATCGGCTCCGCCTCAATGGAGTAATCGTGAGATCGGAGATGGTGAAGCAGCCGCGTCCGATACAGTCGTTTGCTCGGGGGAGGGCCATCTCCAACGATTCTCTCGCGTTTTCCGGAGCGCGGATAATGCTGCACGCGCGGTCGTTAAGAAGATCAACGTTCGAACGTTTCGACGCTTGGCGCGGTTGATCGAGATTGCCCGAGTTCATCTCGATCCGGCTCAGGCCGATATTACCTACTGGAAACTAAGCGAGCGTTTCGCTGAACTCTACGAGCTAGCGCGCCATCAGCGAGTTGATATCTGGCTCGCCAATGACTGGACTGTTTTGCCAATCGCCCAGAAGCTGGCGTCCGAGCAAGGCGTACCCTATGCCTATGACACCCACGAACTCGCTGTGGACGAATATGCCGAGCGCTGGCGCTGGCGGATTCTTCAGCGACCGGTGATTGCGGCTCTCGAGAAGGGCGGAATTGCTGGCGCAGTTGTGACCTCCTGCGTCTCGCAGGGCATCGCGGACCGCCTCCATGAACTCTACAATTTGCCGAATAAGCCGCTCCTTATTCGTAACATGCCGCAATATGGGGTGCACACGTTTCGGCCGTGTGGTGGGATGGTCGAGGTTCTTTATCATGGCGTCGTTTCGCCGGGCCGCGGTCTTGAAGCCTGCATCGAGAGTGTCATGTTCTGGCGGCCGGAGTTCAGACTGACGATTCGCGGGCCTGCATCCGAAACCTACCGCGAATCCCTGGCGGGGGTCGCCAGGCGTTTCGGCGTGATCGAACGCGTCATCTTGGCACCGCCGGTGCCGATGACGGACCTTGTGCACGAGGCTTCGCGCTTCGACGTCGGCCTGTTCGCCCTGCCGGGCCATTCGAAGCAGAACGTCCATGTCCTGCCGAACAAGTTCTTCGAATACACAATGGCGGGCCTGGCGCTCTGCGTCTCCGATTTGCCGGAGATGACGGCGTTGCTGCGGCAGCATGACCTTGGCCGCTCGATCCCCGATGTCACGCCGCAAGCGATCGCCGCGGCAATCAACGGTTTCGATCGCGCGTCGATCGACTTTCACAAGCGGCACGCGCTCGAGGCGGCGAAGCTGCTGAACTGGGAGGCGGAAGCGGATCGCCTCTTTGCGGCGATCGAACAGGTGGTGGCCGGCACCGCGGAGGCGCGGCAAGTCGCCGCGCAATGAGCTTGTCCGTAAGCCGGAACGGCTAGAGCGAGGGCGTCCCGGCCGGCGCAAGACGGGTGACCAGCGCAAGCAGCTTGCCGCCTTCCGCCTCGAAGTTGAGGTCCTGTGCCCGTGCAAGGGCTGCGCGCTTGCAGGCATCGATCCGCGCGGCGTCCAGGCCTGCCAGGCAGGTCGCGATGCCTTCCGGGGAATCGTCCGAGAGCAGCATGCCGCAGCCGGCGGCCTCGATCATTCTGCGGATCTCCGGCAGGTCGCTGCTGACTACCATCAGCCCCGCCTGCATGTATTCGAAGATCTTGTTGGGCATGGCGAAGCGCGCATGCGTCGTGCTGTTCGACAGCAGGAAGATGCCGATATCGGCTTGCGCGGCGGTGGATATCAGGTAATCGGGCGGAACCGGCGGTTCCAGCGCAATGCGTTCACCGAACGGCATGGCGAGATTGCGCAGATGCTGGTCGAAGCCGCCCTGGGCGGGGCCGCGGATCACGAGGCGGAATTCCGTCGGCCAAAGCGAAACGCTCTCGATCAGAGTTTCCAGGCCGCGGCGGGGCACCACGGCGCCGTGGTAGAGCACGGTGATAGGGCGCGCGGTCGGGCGGAAAGCGGTCTCCTGCCAGGCGGGTGTGTTGGAAATCACGGTCGGCCGCGTCAAGCCGTAGCGCTGGGCGAGCGCATCGGCGATGCCATCGCTGACCGTCGCGACCGCATCGGCTTCGCGGATATAGCGATCCTCGATCCTCACGACATGCTGCCGGGCGAGAAAGCGCCAGCGCCAGCTATCCGCGAATTCCTCCGGGGCGAATTCGTGACTGTCATAGATGATGCGGGCGCCGGAACCGCGTTTGGCCGCGACGGCGAGCGGGAGGGCTCGCCAATCGTTGGCGATGACGAGGTCGGGCTTGAAACGGAGTAAGTCGCTGCGCGTCGTCAGCCGACTCGGCGAAAGCCAGTAGAGGAAGTCCGCACTGGCTGGGACAAGAGAGGCGGGCGCCTGACGGAGCACCATGCCGAGGCGTACGCGCGTGTCGCTGCCTGGGCCGGGGATTACGGTGACTGGTGCGGGCGGCACTGCGGGTAGGGGAGCTTGCGCGAAGATGCGCACGTCATAACCCGCCCCGACGAGCAGTGCGGCATGACGCAGCACGCGTGAATCGTGCTGCAGAGGCGAAACGCAGACGAGTGCAATCCGTGTCATGGCTGGGACCGGGTCCGTTCGGTCGAAGGCGCCGGCATCGGAGCGAGGGCGATCATGCCGGCGCGGCCGTTCCCTCGGTCCACTGTTCTGAGGTTCTTGAGCAAGGTGGGTTGGCGCTATCAGGTCCGGGGCGCAATGCAATCCTGATCCGCAGAATATTCGTCGAAATTGGACAATGTCTCAAGAAATCCACATCGTGCACGGACCGAGTCACGCTCGCGAATTATTGCGGGACGACCGAGCGCAGAATACGGTCGATCTCTTGACCGCGATGGTGCCAACTTGCCTCGCGGGCGACATAAGCTGCGCCGTTGCAGCCCAGAATCCGAGCTCTTTCAGGCGCGTCGGCGAGGCTCTTCACGGCAGAAGCGATAGCTGGCGCAACCGCTGGCGGCACGATCAGGCCGGCATCGGCATCGCGGACGAGATCGGCCTGGAACGGCAGGTCGCTGGCGATCACGGGAACGCCGCAGGCCATGGCCTCGAACAGTTTCAGCGGTGCCACGCCCGAGGCGGAACGACCGTCCTGGTTTTCGATGACGCAAAGCGATGCCAGGGCGCCGCGGACGATGGCCGGAACGGCATCGTAGGGTTGCCGTCCCAGCCACAGCAGCCGCCGATCGGCGAGCGCCTGTTCGACCTTGTCGCGTTCGATGCCGTCGCCGACGATGACGAGCCGCAGATCGGCCGGCCAGTCCGGCTCCTTCAGGGCGGCCAGCATGGTGCTGATGCCGTGCCAGGCGACGAGGCCGCCGACGAACACCACGTACCGCCCCTCGACCGGGCTGGGGGGGCCTTCCGGCCTGAAAAGCTCGGTATTGGCGCCGTTCGAAACCAGGGTGACGCGGTCATGGCCTGCAAAGCCCTTCGCCCAGTCCACCAGCCCGGGCGTGACCGCGAGCAGATGCGCGGCGCGCCGATACTGCGTGCGGTAAAGCCAGGAGAAGAGTGGCGAGAACGGCTTGAGCCAGCGATAGGTTACGCCGATATCGGCAGGGGTTCCGTTGATCTCGTGAACCACCGGAATGCCGCGCCAGCGTGCCCACAGAGTGAGCGGCAGCGCCATGAAGTGCGAGCGGATGAAAACGGCATCGAATTCAGGCAGGCGTGTGCCAAGCGCGGCTTGCGTTCTCGCATAGCCGATGAGTCGGCGGAGAAACGACGAGCTAGTGCTTGCGCCGCCGCTGTTTGTCGCAAACAACTCGACCTGCCAGCCGCGATCTCGCAGGCCAGCGATGACTTCGTCGATATGGGTCTGCGAGGCCTGCCCCGGCCGCGGCGTCTCGAGAGAGAGATAAGCTAGCCGCAGCGGCCGGCTCATGCGACGGCGGCCGCCGGTACGGCCAGAGCCTCCAGGACCTGCGCGATGATGTAGTCCTGCGTCTCTTCGTCGAGGTAGGGATGCATCGGCAGCGCAACGACCTCCTGCGCGACGCGCTCGGAGATCGGCAGGCCGTTTCCAGCGACGGGATAGTGCTTGTAGGCAGTCTGCTGGTGCAGCGGCTTCGGGTAGTAGACGGTCGTCGGCACACCCTTGGCCTTCAGCGCCGCCTGAAAGGCGTCGCGGCGATCGGCATCGACGCGGATCGTGTACTGCGCCCAGGTCGAGACGCAATCCGCCATGACATGGGGCGTCACGACAACGTCCTTGAGCGCCGCGGTATAGCGGGCCGCCACGACCTGTCGCTTCTCGATCTCCTCGGCATAGATCTTGAGCTTCTCGATCAGCACGGCGGCCTGGATCGTGTCGAGCCGCGAGTTCACGCCGACGCGGACATTGTCGTACTTGTACGAGCCCTTGCCGTGGAAGCGCAGCGACATCAGCAGCGCGGCGTGCTCGTCGCTGTCGGTCAGGATCGCGCCGCCATCGCCGTAGCAGCCGAGCGGCTTGGCCGGGAAGAAGCTCGTGGTCGCGAAATCGCCGATCGCGCCGGCGACGCGGCCCTTGTAGCGCGCGCCGAACCCTTGCGCGGAATCCGAGATCAGCACGAGGCCGTTCTGCTTGCAGAAGGCCTCGATCGGTTCGTAGTCGCAGGCCTGGCCGAAAAGATCGACGCTGATCAAAGCGCGAGGAGCGAGCTTGTGCTGCTTCGCCGTCTCCAGCGCCGCGGCGAGGCCCTTCGGGGCGATATTGTAGGTGGCTTCGTCGATTTCGGCGAAGACGGGCGTCGCACCCATCCAGGCGACGACCTCGGCGGTCGCGGCGAAGGTGAAGCTCGGGCAGATCACGGCGTCGCCGGGGCCGATGCCGAGCGCTTCCAGCACCAGGATCAGCGCGTCCGTGCCGTTGGCGACGCCGATCGCGTGCTTTGCGCCGCAGAAGGCGGCGAGCCCGGTCTCGAACTGCTGAACCTGCTCGCCGAGGATGTAGTTGCCGTCATGGACGACCTTGAGGATGGCCTCGTCCATCGCCTTGCCGATATGCTGGCGCTGGGCCTTGAGGTCGATGAACTCGATCGTGGGACGCTCGCTCATCAGGCAATCTCCTCAAGCTGCTCCGGGCTGGTTTCCCGATAGCGCGTTCCGGTCAGCGGGCAGGTCAGGTCCGGCCCGAGCCTCTCGCCGGCCTTGCTCATCCAGCCGATCCGGCGCGCCGGAACCCCGGCCATCAGAGCATAGTCGGGCACGTCCCTGGTCACCACCGCGCCGGCCGCAATGAAGCAATACGCCCCGAGCGTATGCCCGCAGACGATGGTCGCGTTCGCCCCGATGCTCGCGCCGCGCTTGACCAGCGTGCGGCGGAACTCGGCCTTGCGATTCATGAAGGCGCGCGGGTTGTTGACGTTGGTGAAGACGCAGGACGGACCGCAGAACACGTCCGCCTCCAGCTCGACGCCGTCATAGAGCGCAACATTGTTCTGGATCTTGCAGCCGTCGCCGATCGTCACCCGCGGCCCGGCCATCACGTTCTGGCCGAGCACGCAATCCTTGCCGATCGTGGTCTGACCGAGCACATGGACGAAATGCCAGATTTTGGTGCCGGCGCCGAGCGTCGCGCCCTCATCGACATAAGCGCTCTCATGGACGAGCGCGCCGGGAAAGCGCGGGTCTTCCCGCATCTGCGACGCGCCGGCCACGGTTCAGCCTTTGAGATATTTGGCGACGAAGGGATGCGTCTCGCCGGCGGTCACGACCGGGGCGTTGCGGAACTGCGAGACGACCTCGATCGAGAAGCGGACATCCTCGAGACCATAGCCCTTGCCGGCGAGGATTTCCTCGTAGCTGCGGGTGTGCAGGTCGGTGAAGCCCTCGGAGAACTCGACCTCCTCGCCGTCCATGGTGATGGAGCGATAGGTCGTCTTCTGGCCCTTGACGCTGTCGGGCAGGTCGTTGGCATCGACCGAGAGGAACCAGCGCACATCGGCCTTCTCGTAGGAGAGCAGGCCGCCGGCGCGCTCGCCCTCGCGCAGGTTCGCGGTCTGCGACTTGAGCGGTCCGAAGACATAAGCGAGCATGTCGAAGAAATGGACGCCGATATTGGTGGCGACGCCGCCGGACTTGGCGTCCTCGCCCTTCCAGGAGGCGTGATACCAGCGCCCGCGCGAGGTGATGTAGGTCAGATCGACAGCGTGGCGCTTGTTCGAGGCGGCGACGCGGTCACGTAGTGCGATGATGGCGGGATGCAGGCGCAATTGCAGGATGGTGTTGACCTTGCGGCCGGAGTCGCGCTCGACCTCGGCCAGCCCGTCGATGTTCCAGGGATTGAGGACGAGCGGCTTCTCGCAGATCACCTCGCTCCCAGCGCGCAGGCCGAAGCGGATATGGGCGTCGTGCAGGTAGTTCGGCGAGCAGATCGCGACATAGTCGATGCGTTCGTCGCGGCGGCGCAGTTTGTCGACATGCCGGTCGAAGCGCTCGAACTCGGTGAAGAAATGCGCCTGCGGGAAATGGCTGTCGATGATCCCGACGGAATCGTTGGGGTCGAAGGCGACCTTCAGGTCGCCGCCCACGGCCTTGATGGCCTTCATGTGGCGCGGCGCAATATAGCCGGCAGCACCGATCAGCGCGAATGACGTCATGGCGTGTTCTCTGGCGTTTCCCTGGGGCGTCCCGGCTCAGGCCTTGACGATATTGTCGCCGGTCAGGCCGGCCTTGGCGCAGGCATTGCGCGTATCGACGACGAGGCGCGCGGCAGCGACGAGCGCCTTGTAGTCGACCGCGTCATGGTCCGTCGCGATCAGCACGGCGTCATAGCCCTTGATCGCCTCGGGCGAAAGCGGGACGGACGCACGGCCGGTCAGGTTGGCATGCTCGCGGGTCGGCGGGATCACCGGCACATGCGGGTCGTGATAATCGGCCTTGGCGCCGCGCTCCTCGAGTAGCTCGATCAGGCGCAGCGAGGGGCTCTCGCGCATGTCGTCGATGTTCTTCTTGTAGGCAATGCCCATCACCAGGATCTTCGCCTTGCTCAGGCCGCGGCCCTGCTGGCGGTCGAGGGCCTCGGCGATGCGGTCTATCACCCAATGCGGCATGGCCGTGTTGATCTGGCCGGCGAGCTCGATGAAGCGGGTGGTGACGTCGAACTCGCGGGCTTTCCAGGTCAGGTAGAACGGGTCGATCGGGATGCAGTGCCCGCCCAGGCCAGGGCCAGGATAGAACGGCATGAAGCCGAAGGGCTTGGTCTTGGCGGCGTCGATCACCTCCCAGACGTCGATGCCCATCTTGCCGTAGATGATCTTGAGCTCGTTCACGAGCGCGATGTTGACGGCGCGGAAGATGTTTTCGGTCAGCTTGACGGCCTCGGCGGTGGCCGAGGAGGAGACCGGTACGGTCTTGACCACGAGCGCGCCATAGACGGCATTCGCCAGCTCGAGCGCATCCGCGCCGTCGCCGCCGACGACCTTCGGGATGGTCGAGGTGCCGAAATCCGGATTGCCGGGGTCCTCGCGCTCGGGCGAGAAGGCGAGGTAGAAGTCGACGCCGCTCTTCAGGCCGGTCTTCTCGAAGATCGGGCGCATGACCTCGTCCGTCGTGCCGGGCCAAGTCGTCGATTCCAGCACGACGAGATGGCCCTTGCGCAGGCGCGGCGCGATCGCGCGGGCCGTCGCCTCGACATAGCTGAGATCGGGCTCGCGATGCTTGGTCAGGGGCGTCGGCACGGCGATGATGATGGCGTCGACGTCGCGCAGCTCGTCGAAATCGGTGGTGGCGCGGAACCGCTCTTCCTTGATCGCGGCGGCGATAGCTTCGGTCGGGATATGCTTGATGAAGCTTTCGCCGCGGTTGATCTGCGCGACGCGCTTGGTGTCGATATCGAAGCCGACGACCGGAAAACCAGCCTTGCAGGCGGTCAGCGCGAGGGGAATGCCGACATAGCCAAGGCCGATGATGCCGATCCGGTAGTTCTTCGTGGCGACGCGTGCGAGCTGGTCGCTCAGCTTCTCAGTCCTGTCGGGAACAGGCGACGCTGTCGGCGATGAAGACATGATCGGCTTTCTGCATGGGAAGGCGCGCTCAGGGCGCGGCAAGCGGAGTTTGCGGGTGGCTTTGCAGCCGCCTTAGACGGATGTCAACCTACGAGCAACAGCTATCGCGGCGAAGCAGCGTAAACGTCGTTGGAAAATGAGGCCGGTTGCAGCAGTGTTCCGAGGCGCGGTTGCAATCCTCGGTTCAGCCCTCAACGCGACACGGTTCGTGCCGAGCTGTCATTTGCTCGGTGACAATGGTGGATACGGTTGTGACTACCATCGCGATCCGCGAGCGGGCCGGAGAGGCCGGCATCCGCGGCGATTGCAGGTGCTCTCCCAGACGCGCCCGTTGCCGTCGATGCAGCGGTTCGGATTGCAGTCGAAGCCGCCGCCACCACCATAGCCACCTCCGTCATAGCCACCTCCGCCATAACCCCCGCCTCCATAGCCGCCGCCGTCCCGGTAGCGCGGCGGAGGGGCGCCGTAGGCGGGGCCGCCGATCCGCCCGACAGGGCCGCTGATCGGACGGCAGCCGTATCGGTCACAGGTTGACTGCGTATAGACGCCGGTTCGGGGATCGATACAGCTTGCGGCCGTGCACTGCAGCTGGACCTGGGTGATGCCGGAGCCGATGGGTACCTCCGTCATCGGCAGCGCATTGGCCTGTGAGACCCAGAGCGCGAATGCGGCGAGGGCGATGCTCCGCAGGAAAGATCGCATGGACAAGACTCCTTCGACGCCGAAGATACGCGCGTGATTCTGAACGGTACCCTGCTGTAGATCGAGAACGGCTCATATATGCAGTGTCGTTGCCCGGAGACAGGCTTGCTGGCGGGTGGACAGCTATGATGATGCATACCTTGCTCGGCTGAAGATCGCAGAGCAGGTTCGCTGCGAGGAGTCTCGATGAGTTTCCGCAATATCCACGCTCACGGTTTCGTCCGCATCGCCTGCGCCGCGCCGCGGTTGAAGGTGGCGGATCCCGCCTTCAACGTGGCCGAGACCGTCGCCATGCTCAGGCGCGCCGACGAAGGCGCTGCCTCGCTCTGCCTGTTCCCGGAACTCGGCATCAGCGCCTATGCCATCGACGATCTGTTCCAGCAGAACGCCTTGCTCGATGCGGTGAACGACGCGCTGGCGCGGCTCGTCGCGGAAAGCCGCAGCCTCCGCTGCGTCGCGGTCGTTGGCGCGCCGCTGCGCGTCGAGGGGCGGCTGTTCAACTGCGCCGTCGCGATCCATCGCGGCCGCATTCTCGCAGCCGTCCCGAAGACCTACCTGCCGAACTATCGCGAGTTCTACGAGCGCCGGCAGTTCGCCTCGGGCGAGCGGGCCGGCGCTCTCTATATCGACCTGTGCGGGCAGGAGGTTCCGTTCGGCACCGACATCTTGCTGGCGGCGAGCGATATCCCGGATTTCGTCGTCCATATGGAAATCTGCGAGGATGTCTGGACGCCGATCCCGCCCTCGTCCTACGCCGCGCTTGCCGGCGCGACCTTGCTGCTCAATCTCTCGGCCTCCAACGTCACCATCGGCAAGTCCGACTGGCGTCATTCCCTCTGTAAGACACATTCTGGGCGTTGCATTGCAGCCTACGCCTATTCCGCCGCCGGCACGGGCGAATCGACCACCGACCTCGCCTGGGACGGGCAGGCGATGATCTACGAGAACGGCGCCTTGCTCGCCGAGGCCGAGCGCTTCGCCGCCGAGCCGCAGCTCATTCTCGCCGATATCGATCTCGAACGGCTGGCGATGGACCGCATCCGCCAGAATACGTTCGGCGACAGCGCCGACCTTAACCGCGACCGGCTCGGTTTCCGCCGCATCGCCTTCGCGCTGGAGCCCGACCGGGACAGCGATCTCGGCCTTGCCCGCGAGGTCGAGCGCTTCCCCTTCGTGCCGAACGACGATGCGCGCCTGAACGAGCTCTGCTTCGAGGCCTACAACATCCAGTCGCACGGCCTGCGCAAGCGCCTGGAGAGCACGCGGCTCGACAAGGTCGTGATCGGCGTTTCCGGTGGCCTCGATTCGACGCAGGCCCTGATCGTCGCCGCCCACACCTTCGACGCGCTCGGGCTGCCCCGCGAGAACATCCTCGCCTACACGCTGCCGGCCTTCGCCACGAGCAAGGACACCAAGGACAATGCCTGGCGGCTGATGCGGGCGCTCGGCGTCAGTGCCGAGGAAATCGACATGACGCCGGCCTGCCGGCAGATGCTGATCGATATCGGCCATCCCTTCGCCAAGGGCGAGCCCGTCTACGACATTACGTTTGAGAACGTGCAGGCGGGCGCGCGCACCTCCGTGCTCTTCCGCCTCGCCAACCGGCACAATGCGCTGGTGATGGGCACCGGCGATCTCTCGGAGCTGGCGCTCGGCTGGTGCACCTATGGCGTCGGCGATCACATGTCGCATTACAACGTCAACGGTTCCGTGCCGAAGACGCTGATCCAGCATCTGATCCGCTGGGTGGCGCAATCCGGCCGCTTCGGTGCCGAGGCCTCGGACGTGATGCTTGATATCCTCGCCACCGAGATCTCGCCGGAGCTGGTGCCGGGCGACGGCGACAAGCCGGCCCAGAAGACCGAGGATTTTGTCGGCCCCTATGCGTTGCAGGATTTCAACCTGTTCTACACGACGCGCTACGGCTTTAGGCCCAGCAAGATCGCCTTCCTGTCCGAACATGCCTGGCGCGACGCTTCCGCCGGGGACTGGCCGCCGAACATGGAGGCGAGCAAGCGCGTCGCCTATGACCTGCCCGTGATCAAGCGCTGGCTCGGCGTCTTCATCCGCCGCTTCTTCGAGACCAGCCAGTTCAAGCGCTCGGCCGTGCCGAACGGCCCGAAGGTCTCGTCCGGCGGCTCGCTCTCGCCGCGCGGCGACTGGCGCGCGCCGAGTGATGCCTCGGCCGCGCCCTGGCTCAAGGATTGGGAGCGGATTCCGGACTGAGCGCCCGGCAGGACGCCGCTCGCGCTCAGGCGATGCCGAGCAGGCGGATCAGGCCGAGGCTGACGGCCGTCAAGGCGATCAGGGACAGGGTCACCGCGGCGGTGACCCGCCCGCCGGCGCGGGCGACGACGCGGACATCCACCCCGAGGCCCAGGGCTGCCATCGAGATGATGGTGAGCACGGTCGCGGTCTTGGCGATGGGGAAGAGCGCCGCCTCCGGGATGAGGCCGTGGCTGCGCAGCGCCGCCATGCCCAGGAAGGCGATGATGAACCAGGGCACGAGCTTGTTGACGGCCAGGCGTTGCGAAGCCGGCCTGGCACCGCCCGCGTCCGAGTCTTCCCGCAACCGATGCCCCAGGATGGACAGCGCCAGCACGACGGGGCCGAGCATGAGCACACGGACGAGCTTGACGAGGGTGCCGATCTGGACGCTGGCCGCAGCGACCGGCGCCGTCGCGGCCAGCACCTGCGGCACGGCATAGACCGTCAGCCCGGCGAGAACGCCGTATTGCGTCTCGCTCATGTTCAGGAGCGGGACGAGCAGGGGCAGCCCGAGCACGACCAGAACGCCCAGCACGGCGGTGAAGGCGATGGAGGAGGCGACATCCTTGCCATCCGCGCCGATCACCGGTGCGACGGCGGCGATGGCGGAGTTGCCGCAGATCGAATTGCCGCAGGCGACCAGGACCGCCATCCGCTTCGGCAGCCCCAGGGAGCGGCCGATCAGGAAGCTGCCGACGAGCGCAAGCGCCACCACCGCCGCGATGCCGACGAGCAGGGCAGGTCCGGCGGCCATGATCATCGCGACGTTCAGGGACGCGCCGAGCAGCACGATGGCGATCTCCAGGACCATCTTCGCCGAGAAGGCGATGCCCGGGCGCCAGCGCTCGGACGGCGTCCAGACCGAGCGGATGGCCGTGCCGAGCAGGATCGCCAGCACCAGGGCCTCGAGCCAGGCGCGGCCGGTGGCGAGAGCTTCGACATGTTCCAGCGCGAAGGCCACGGCGCTGATGCCAGCGCAGAGGGCGAGGCCGGGCAGGATGCGGCCCGCACTCCGCAACAGGGAGCTGGATGTTGCGGGCAAGGGGGCGGGGGCGTGCGCGGTCATGAGGAGAACCTTCTTCTCCGCTGACCTAGTCGGAGAAGGAATATGCTGTCTATCGCATTGTTCCGATCGCTCTGTTCGATCGGGTCGAACGGTCTGACGCTGTGCTGGTGAGTTTCGACGGCAAGTCTCTCCGCATCCACTGCGTGGTTGCTCCGAAGCAGAGCAATTGCGATGTCCGCTAAAGACCCGTAGCAGACGTTGATGAGGAATTTGGTGGGGGGGGCGGCAACCTTGTCGAAACCGCAGGTTGCCCGCATGAATCGCCCCGAGGAACGACCGAAACGGCCTGGCCAACATCAAAATTGCGGCCCGGCAGGCTCACCTCGGTTCGGCACAAGTAGGTCGATCCGTCCTGCGTTCTCGTGAACTCGACCAAGGCACGTACGCTATCGCGACGAAGCTGGAAGGATAGGATCGTGCCAACAACATGTGGCTCAGAAGCGAGCCGCCGCTGGTCTGATTGATGGCGCCATGCCATCGCAGCAACGAATGAGACGAAAAAGCTCAGCGTGATCCCGGCAATCGAGAGACCGGCGATCCTTTCAGACCTAGACGCCGCCGACCATCCCAGCACTGCCAACTCCTTGAGATCGTGAACCTGCTCGATCTTGATGCCGCCGAATTAATAGTCCGCTTCCGACCCATTGCCGACAGCGAGCGCAGGCTGGATCAGCCGACGAACACGCCTCGGAGAAGGCTGACGGCCAACGCCGCCATCATCAGGGCGATGAGCAGGTCAAGCATCCGCCAGGTGATCGGCCGCGCGAAGAGTGGGGCCAGGAAACGCGCTCCAAACCCGAGCGATGCGAACCAGGCGAAGCTGGCCGAGGCCGCGCCCATGACGAACCACGGCCGCTCGTTTACCGGCATGCTGGTCCCGATCGTACCCATCAGCATGACCGTGTCGATATAGACGTGGGGGTTGAGGAACGTGAACGCGGCCGTGCTGGCGAGGGCGGCCGTCAAGGAGAGGCCGGCCTGCTGATCGACGATCAGGCTCGACGCGATCATGGAGCGCCGCAGGGCGCCGTAGCCATACCAGATCAGGAAGGCAGCCCCGCCAAGGCTCAGCGCGGCCGAGAGCCCGGGGATTGCTGAAAGCAAGACGCCCAGCCCGTTGACGCCGGCGACGATCAGCATCGCGTCGGCGGCCGCGCAGAACAGCACGACCGGCCAGACATGCTCGCGCTTGAGCCCTTGCCTGAGCACGAACATGTTTTGCGCGCCGATGGCCATGATCAGGCCAGCCGAAAGCATGAAGCCCTTGAAGAGGGCCGGGAGGAAAGCTGTATCCATGGCCGTTTGATGCGGCAGCGAAGGGGCGTAGTCTAACTAAAATTCCTAAGGCAGAATTAGGACAGCTAATGCTCGATTATCTGGCGCTCGCTGCCGTTGCGGCGGTTCTGCGCGAAGGCAGTTTCGACAAGGCGGCGGCCGCCCTCGGCGTCACGCCCTCGGCGGTTTCCCAACGCGTGAAGGGGCTGGAGGAGCGTCTCGGGGCTACATTGTTGACGCGGGGAGCGCCGTGCCTCGCGACCCCCATCGGCGCCAAGCTCGGCGCCCATTTCGAGCGCGTCAGGCTGCTGGAGGCCGATATCTCGGGCGATCTGGAGGGCTTGGCAGGGCAGAGGGATGAAAAGCCGACGCTGCGGGTTGCCGTCAATTCCGACAGCCTCGCCACATGGTTCCCGTTCGCCGCCGCGCAGTTCACGGCCACAAGCGGCGCGCTGCTCGAACTGGTGCTGGATGATGAGGCGCATACCGCTGAAAGGCTGCGTACCGGCGAGGTCATGGCGGCGGTCAGTGCCGACCTGGCGCCGGTGGCGGGCTGCAAGATCCATCCGTTGGGGGCCCTGGATTACGTTGCCGTTGCAAGCCCCGCGTTCCATGCCGAGCATTTCGCAAGCGGGGTCGCTGTCCAGAAGCTGCGGTCGGCTCCCATGCTGCGGTTCGATCGGCGTGACGAGTTGCAGTTCCGCTGGATGCGAGAGGCTTGTGGCGAGACCGTCTTGCCGCCAACGCATTGGGCGCCCTCGACGCACGGGATGCTTGAACTGACGCTCGTAGGCCTGGGCTGGTCGATGGCGCCGGTCGGCATGGCCGCGCCGCTGCTCGCGCAGGGGCGCCTGATCGAGCTGCAGCCTCGCTGTCGGATCGCGGTAACGTTGAATTGGCAGCGCACGCGGTTGAACACGCAGCTTCTCGACGCCATGACCAGGGCTGTCAGGCAGGTGGCGGCCCAGCGGCTGCGCCCTCTTGGGGTGCAGACCGATCCCGCCTGACACGTGCAACGAATGTCATGGCTCGCGGTCGGCATCCCGAACCCGACAAAAAAACCCGCGGCTTGCGCCGCGGGCTGATCATTTCAGGCTTCGGAAGGCTCAGGCTGCGATCGCGGCCGGGTCCTTCTTTTCCCATTCCTCGCCCCAGATCATCACGGCATGGCCCGGCGAGACCTCGCGATACTGGCGCACCGGCGGCACGTAGTCGGCCGGGCGGACCGGGCTCTTGATCTCGTCGTTCGAGACCGGGCGCTTTTGCAGGCGCCGGGCCGGATCGGCGATCGGCACCGCCGCGAGCAGGCGCTTGGTGTAGGGGTGCTGCGGGTTCTGGAAGATCGCCTCGCGCGGGCCGATCTCGACGATCTCGCCGAGATACATCACCGCGACGCGATGGCTGACACGCTCCACCACCGCCATGTCGTGCGAGATGAAGAGATAGCCCAGACCCATGCGGGCCTGCAGGTCGAGCATCAGGTTGACCACCTGCGCCTTCACCGAGACGTCGAGCGCCGAGACCGCCTCGTCCGCCACGATCAGGCGCGGCTCGACCGCGAGAGCACGTGCGATGCAGATGCGCTGGCGCTGGCCGCCCGAGAACTCGTGCGGGAAGCGGTTGGCCATCTCCGGCTGCAAACCAACGCGCTCCAGCAGATCGGCAACCTTGTCGCGTGCTTCGCTGCGCGTGGCGAGGTTGTTGATCAGCAGAGGCTCGGCGACGGCGGTGCCGACATTCATGCGCGGATTCAGCGAGGCGAAGGGGTCCTGGAAGATCATCTGCATGCGCTTGCGCTGTTCGCGCAGGTCATGCTGGTTGAGCTTCAGCACATCGACGCCGTCGAGCAGCACCGAGCCGGCGAGCGGCTCGAGCAGGCGCATGATCGAGCGGCCGGCGGTCGACTTGCCGCAGCCGGATTCGCCGACCAGCGCCAACGTCTCGCCGGCCATCAGGCTGAAGGAGAGGTTCTCGACCGCGTGCACCCGGCCCTTGACCGAGGAGAGGAGCCCGGAGCGGATCTCGAAGCGCGTGGTCAGCCCTGCCACCTCGAGGACCGGCCGCTCGGCCGCCTTGACGGTGTCGGGAACCTCGACCGGCACGTCGGACTCGCCGGTATCGCGATCGACGACAGGGAAGCGCATCGGGCGCTCCTTGCCGATCATCGAGCCGAGCTTCGGCACGGCCGAGATCAGCGCCTTGGTGTAAGGCTTCTTCGGGCTGGCGAAGATGTCCTCGGTCGCGCCGGTCTCGACCTCGTCGCCGTTGTACATGACGACCGTGCGGTCGGCGATCTCGGCGACGACACCCATGTCGTGGGTGATGAAGAGGACGGACATGCCCTCCTCGTCCTGCAGCGTCTTGATCAGCTCCAGCGTCTGCGCCTGGATGGTCACGTCGAGCGCGGTGGTCGGCTCGTCGGCGATCAGGAGCTTCGGCTTGCAGGCCAGCGCCATCGCGATCATCACGCGCTGGCGCATGCCGCCCGAGAAGCGGTGCGGATATTCATGGAAGCGGGACTTGGCGGCGGGGATGCGCACCTTCTCCAGCAGGCGGATGGTCTCGGCCTCGGCCTCCGAACGCGACAGGCCGCGATGCAGGATCAGCGCTTCCGCGATCTGGAAGCCGATGGTCAGCACCGGGTTCAGCGAGGTCATCGGCTCCTGGAAGATCATCGCGATCTCGTTGCCGCGGATATGGCGCATATCCGCATCCGGCAGGGTCAGGAGTTCCTTGCCGTTGAGCTTGATCGAGCCCTCGATCTTGCTCGACTGCGGCGGGGTCAGGCGCATGATCGACAGCGCCGTCACGCTCTTGCCGGAGCCGGATTCGCCGACGACGGCCAGCGTCTCCTTCGGCTTGATGTCGAAGGAGAGATTGCGGACGACCGACTTCCACTGGCCTTCCACGCGGAAGGAGGTGGTCAGGTTCGATACGGTCAGGATCGGAGAGGTCATGCCTAGCCCTTCGCTGATTTAGATGACGCGGCGCGGGTCCAGCGCATCGCGCAGGCCATCGCCGATAAAGTTGATCGAGAGCACGGTAAGGAAGATTGCGGCGCCTGGGAACAGGGCCCAGTGCGGGGCAGTGTCGAGCTGGTCCTTGGCGTCGAACAGCAGGCGACCCCAGGTCGGGATGTCCGGCGGGAAGCCGAGACCGAGGAAGGAGAGCGTCGATTCGGCGATGATCGCCGAGGACACCTCGATCGTCGAGGCGACGATGACGGGTCCCAGCGCGTTCGGCAGGATGTGCCGGAACATCTGGCGCATCTTGGTCGCGCCCTGGGCGCGCGCCGCCTCGACGAATTCCTTCTCGCGCAGCGAGAGGAACTGGGCGCGGACCAGGCGTGCCACCGGCATCCAGCGCAGACCGCCGATGACGATGACGATCAGCACGAAGACACCGCCCTCGACGCCGAAGATGGCCTTCAGCTGCTCGCGGAACAGGTAGATGATGAGCAGCAGCAGCGGCAGCTGCGGCAGCGACAGGAACAGGTCCGTCACCCACATCAGGATCGGGTCGGCATATTTGCGCGACATGCCGGCGAGCGCGCCGATCAGTACGCCGACGATCGTCGCCACCACCATCGCCGCGAGGCCGACGGCGAGCGAGATGCGCCCGCCATACATCATCCGCGCCAGGATATCCTGGCCGAGATCGTCGGTGCCGAGCGGATGCGACCAGGAGGGGCCCTGGAGCTGCGCCGAGAAGTCGATCTCGTTGATCGCCACCGGCCACAGCCAGGGGCCGACGATGACGCCCAGCACCAGCAGGCCGAGCACCACGGTGCTCGCCATGGCCAGGCGGTGACGGCGGAAGCGGCGCCAGGTCTCGCGCCCGGGCGAGACCGAAACCTGGCTCACGGCAGCGCCCGCAGCCGGATCAGCTGAAGGAGATGCGAGGGTCGAGCCAGCCATAAAGAATATCCGCGATGAGGTTGAAGAAGACGACCAGGCAGGAGAACACGAACGTCACGGACATGATGACCGGAGTGTCGTTGGCGAGGATCGCGTCGATAAGCAGCGATCCGATGCCCGGAACGCGAAAGATCTGCTCGGTCACAAGCGCGCCGCCGAACACGGCGGGCATCTGCAGCGCGACCAGCGTCACGACCGGGATCAGCGCGTTGCGCGTGATGTGCCGCAGCGTGACCCTGCCTTCGCTCAGGCCCTTGGCGCGGGCCGTGGTGACGTAGTCGAGCCGGATGACGTCGAGCACGGCCGAACGGACATAGCGCGTGTAGGAGGCCGCCTGGAACAGGCCGAGCACGGTGATCGGCATGATCGCCTGACGGAACATCTCCCAGTACCAGCGCCAGCCGGTGGCGGCGATGTCGGAGCGGTAGACGAAGGGGAACCAGTCGAGCGTGACCGAGAAGACCAGGATGAAGAGCAGGCCGGTGAAGAAGGTCGGCAGGGAGAAGCCGACGAAGGCGAGCGTGTTGGCGATCTGGTCGAAGACCGAATAGGGCCGCGTCGCGGCATAAATGCCGACCGGCAGCGCAACGCACAGGGCCAGGATCTGCGATGAGCCTACGACGAACAGCGTCGTCGGCAAGCGCTGCAGGATCAGGTCGTCGACATTGATGCGGCTGGCGAAGGAGAAGCCCCAGTCGCCCTGCACCATGTTGGACAGCCAGCGCAGGTAGCGCACCATGACGGGATCGTTGAGGCCGAAGCTGGCGCGCAGCGCCTCGCGTACTTCAGGCGGAACGTTCGGATTGGTTGCCATTTCCGAGAACGGATCGCCCGGTGCCAGCGCCAGGATCGTGAACAGGATCACGCTGATGCCGAGCAAACTTGGAATGGCGATCAAGAGCCGCCTGATGAGATATGTCGCCATGAAATAGTCTCTGTACGCACGGCAGGGCCGCGGACTGCTGGTGATGACGATCGGCCCGTCCTTGCGGCTGGTGAAGCTGCAAGGGCGGGCCGGCGCGCTTGTCTTCCGTCACGGCAGCGGGGCTGCCGCGACGGATGATCGGGCTTAGCTACGATACCAGGCCGCAATATTCCAGCTGTCGACGTCCCAGCCGCTGTGATCATGCGACAGGTTGTTCAGCGAGGCCGCGATGCGAGTGCGCGACAGGATCGGCAGGATGACATTGGCCTCGCAGAAGATCTCGTTGACCTTGATCAGCAGCGCGGCGCGCTTGGCCGGGTCGAGCTCCTTCTGGGCGGCCTTGTAGGCCTCGTCGGCAGCCGGATCGGAGTAGCGCGAGACGTTGCGGCCCAGCCACTTGTTCTCCTTGGTCGCGATCTCCCAGGAGGTGAACTGGTTGAGGAAGCGCTCCGGATCGGGCTGCGGCTGCGTCGTGGTGTACATCTCCATGTCGACATACAGCTTGGTGTAGGTGTCGGGGTTGGCGACATCAGACGAGAAGAACACCGAGGCCGTGACCGACTTCAGCTCGAGGTCGATGCCGGCGCGCTGGCAGGCCTGCTTGATGATGGCCTGGGTCTTCTGGCGCGGGGCATTGATCGAGGTCTGGTAGACGTATTTGAGCTTCTTGCCGTCCTTCTCGCGAATGCCGTCCGAGCCCTTCTTCCAGCCGGCGTCGTCAAGGATCTTGTTGGCCTTCTCGATGTTGAACTCATACTTGAGCTTGGTCGACTTGAACTGCTTGGGCTCGTTGACGAAGCTCGCCGTGGCGCGGCCGCCGCGACCATAGATGAACTTCTCGATCGAATCGCGGTCGATCAGGAGGTTGATCGCCTGGCGCACGGCCGGATCGCTGAGCGAGGGATGCTTGGTCTTGACGCTGGAGCGCTCGCCATCGACCTCGGTCCACGGATCGGTCGTGTTCAGGATGATGAACTCGACGTCGCCAGCCGGAACCGCGCTGATCTTGCCGCGACCGCCGGTCTCCATGCGCTTGAGGACCTCGTCCTCGACCTGCAGGTTCCAGGCGTAGTCGTATTCGCCGGTCTGCAGCACGGCGCGCGCCGCGGAGACCGCGTCACCGCCGCCCTTGACCTCGATCGTGTCGAAATGCGGCTGGTTCTTGATGTGGTAATCTTCGTTGCGGGTACCGGTGAGGACGTCGCCCGGCTTGAACTCGACGAACTTGTAGGGGCCGGTGCCGACGGGCTTGAGGTTGTCCGGGGCCTCGCGGGACTTGGCGCCGATATAGTCGCCGAAGCGGTGCTTCGGGATGATCTGGCCGACCGTGCCGACGAAGGGATCGGCCCAGAACGGCGTCGGCTGGCTGAAGATCACCTTGACGGTGTGGCTGTCGACCTTTTCGACCTTGATGTCCTTGTAGGAGCCCGTGGTGTAGGCGGCGGTCGCCGGGTCCTTGGCATATTCGTAGGTGAAGACGACGTCGTCGGCGGTCAGCGGCTTGCCGTCATGCCACTTGACGCCCTGCTTGATCTTCCAGGTGACGCTGAGGCCGTCGGCCGAGAGGCCGCCATTGGCCTTGGTCGGGACTTCTGCCGCGAGGCACGGGATCAGGTTGCCTTCCTTGTCCCAGCCGGCGAGCGGCTCATAGAAGATGCGCGAGGCGATCTGGTCCTTGGTGCCCGAGGCGAAATGCGGGTTCAGCAGGGTCGGGGCCTGCCAGAGCAGCATCTTCAGCGGGCCGCCGCCGCCGGCCTTGGTCGGCTTGTATTGCAGCGTGGCATTCGCCATCGCCACGTCGTTCCAGATCAGAATCTGGGATGCGATCGGGGCGGCGATACCGACCGCCGCCATTTTCTGCATGAAGGAGCGACGCGACAGCGTGCCTTCCTTCACATCCGCGACGAGGCCGCGGATTTCCTGCTCTTTCATCGAATGCCTCCACATTTTAAACAAAATTCATCCCCGGCGCCTTCGCACCGTGTTCTCGTTGATGGGGCCAGCAAGGCATGTGCCAACGAAAGCGTCAACTGTGCAGCGCAGGGCAGATGCGCGTCTACCGCGATGCGGGGCTTCCCAGAAGGCTTTCATTTGCATGAATGCGTCTGATTTTGCCGTATCGTAACAATTTTATGCCGGAGGGGCCGCGAAGACGACAGTTTTCTTTCCGTTGAGAACGCTTCGCTCGCGGGCAGGCTTGCGGCCGTGTCAGGCGCCGAACAATCCGCTCGATCGCCTGAAGCGCGAACAGCCGCGTGGCCCCTTCATCATGCCGTCGCTGGACGTGCCCCATCGTCTTGACTCGTCCATGCCAAAAATGGAATGTTTATTCCAACTAGCGGGAGCTCTAAAAAATTCCTGCCATTCGCTTCGGGAGGCGGGTCGTTGTCGCAAGCCGGTTCGTTCGGCCGTGATCTTCACGGCAAGGTCGCCATCGTCACCGGCGGCAGCCAGGGATTGGGCGAGGCGATCGCCCGCGAATTCGCCGGGCGCGGCACCCGCGGGCTTCTCCTGACCGGACGCAATGCGCAGCGCGGCGAGGCCGTGGCGGAAAGCCTGCGGAATGCCGGCTGCGATGCCCGTTTCCATCAGGTCGATCTCGCCGATCTCGATGCTATCAGGCGGGTCGTTCCGGCTGCCGAGGAGGCCTTCGGCCATCTCGACATCCTCGTCAACGCCGCCGGCGATACCGATCGCGGCACGATCTTCGACACCTCGCCCGCGCTCTACGAGCGCATCATGGCGGTGAACCTGCGCGCGCCCTTCTTCCTGATTCAGGATGCCGCCGATCTGATGCGCCGGCAGGATATCCCCGGCGCCATCGTCAACATCCAGTCGATGTCGGCCCATGGCGGCCAGCCCTTCCTCTCCGCCTACAGCGTCTCGAAGGCGGCCCTGGCTGCGTTGACGAAGAATGCGGCTTACGGCCTCCTGAAGCACCGCATCCGCGTCAACGGCCTCAATATCGGCTGGATGGCGACGCCGGGCGAGGATGCGATCATGAAGCTGCGCCACGACGCCAAGGATGGCTGGCTGGAAGAGGCCAATGCCTCGCAGCCCTTCGGCCGCCTGATCGATCCGCGCGAGGTCGCCAAGGCGGTCGCCTATCTCGCCTCGGCCGAGTCGGGACTGATGACCGGCTCCAATATCGATTTCGACCAGACCATTCTCGGCGCGCACGACTAGCGCCGGATTCATGGCGGCGTACCGGCCGCAAGACCGCCTGACGAGACGCGACCACGGGAATGACGAAGACCATGAAGATCGGATTGCTGGGCGCCGGCCGCATCGGGCGCATCCACGGGCTGAACGTCGCCGCGCGCGGCGATGCCGAACTCGTCGCCGTCACCGATGCGATGCCCGAGGCCGCCGCCTCGCTCGCAGCCGCTGCCGGCGCCAAGGCCGTGAGCGCCGAGGCGATCCTCGCTGACGCCGCGATCGATGCGGTGCTGATCTGCACGCCGACCGATACCCATGCCGACCTGATCGAGCAGGCGGTTTCCGCCGGCAAGGCCGTGTTCTGCGAGAAGCCGGTCGATCTCGACGCCGCCCGCATCCGCCGCTGCCTCGCGACGGTCGAGACATCCGGCAAGCCGCTGATGATCGGCTTCAACCGTCGCTTCGATCCGAATTTCGCTGCGCTGGAGAAGCGTCTGCGCGCGGGCGAGGCCGGCGCGATCGAGATCGTCACGGTGATCTCGCGCGATCCCTCGCCGCCGCCGGTCGATTACGTCAGGCGTTCGGGCGGGCTCTTCCGCGACATGATGATCCATGATTTCGACATGGCGCGTTTCCTCCTGGCCGAGGAGCCGGTCGAGGTCTTCGCGCTCGGTTCCGCCCTCGTCGACAAGGCGATCGGCGAGGCCGGCGATGTCGATACTGCCGCCGTGGTGATGAAGACGGCCTCGGGCCGGATCGCCCAGATCTCGAATTCGCGCCGTGCCACCTATGGCTATGACCAGCGCATCGAGGTTCACGGCTCCAAGGGCATGCTCCGCGCCGGCAATATCCATGAAACCACGGTCGAGATCGCGACCGGGCAGGGCTTCCGCGCCGATCCCGTGCAGAACTTCTTCCTGGAGCGCTATGCGGCCGCCTATCGCGCCGAGCTCGACGCCTTCATTGCGGCCTGCAACGGCAAGGCGGCCGCGTCGCCGACCGGCCTCGACGGCCTGAAAGCGCAGATCCTCGCCGATGCCGCGACCGAATCCGCGCAGACCGGCAAGCCCGTCCGCGTCGATCTCGGGGGCAAGTGATGACCCCGGCTGAACGCGATCTGCGCTACTACGCGGCTCTCGGTCTTGCGGCCGAGGCGAGCCATCTGGCGCTCGGCTATTTCAACAGGCGCGAGTCGCTCGGCATCACCATGAAGGGTGCGCAGGACTGGCTGACCGTCGCCGACGGCAAGGTCGAGGATTTCCTGCGCCGCCGCCTGTCCGAACTCTTCCCGCAGGATACGGTCATCGGCGAGGAGGGCGGCGGCGAGGCTTCCGATGCGGTCTGGATCCTCGACCCGATCGACGGCACCGCGAACTTCGCCCATGGCGACCGCAACTGGTGCATCTCCATCGGCTTCCTCGCGGACCGCAAGCCGGAGATCGGCGTCGTGGCGGCGCCGGCTCTGGGCGAGGTCTATGCCTCCAGGCGCGGTGCTGGCGCGACCCTGAATGGCGACCCGATCAAGGTGTCCGGCGCGACCGACATCGCCCGCTCTTCGGTCGAGCTGGGCTGGTCGACCCGCATGCCGGCCGCGAGCTATCTCAAGGTGATCGAGCGCGGCTATGCGGCAGGTGCCGCGATGAAACGGGGCGGCTCGGGCACGCTCGGCCTCTGCCATGTCGCCAATGGCTCGAGCGATGCCTATGGCGAGCTCCATATCAACGCCTGGGACGTTGCTGCCGGCATCGTCATCGCCAGCGAGGCAGGCGCCCATATCAACGATTTCTTTGCCGGCGAGGGGATCGCCAAGGGCAATCCGATCCTGTGCTGCACGCCGGCGCTGGCGGCGCCGCTCCGGGAGATCACAGGCATTCTTTAGCCAGCACGATAGTCCATTGATCTTTCGCAAAAATTCATCTCAGCTTCGTCTCAAGCAACAAGAAGCGAAAGATCCGAACAGGGAGGTTCACATGCAGACGAAATCATGGCTCAAGGCGGGGTTCTTCGCTGCGCTTGCCACGGCGGCCATCGCCGCCACTCCGGCCCGGGCTCAGGGCTCGCTGGTCATGTATTGCGGTGTTCAGGAAGAATGGTGCCGCGCCATGTCGACGGCCTTCGAGAAGGAGACCGGCGTCAAGGTCGCGATGACCCGCAAGTCGGCGGGCGAGATCTATGCCCAGCTTAAGGCCGAATCCTCCAACCCGCGCGGGGACATCTGGTGGGGCGGCACAGGCGATCCGCATCTCCAGGCGGCGGAGGAGGGACTCACCCAGGAATATGAATCGCCGAAGAACAAGGAGCTGCATGGCTGGGCGCTCGACCAGTGGAAGGCGGCCAAGCAGCGTTCGGTCGGCATTTATGCCGGCGCGCTCGGCTTCGGCTTCAACACCGAGCAGATCAAGGCCAAGGGCATCCCCGAGCCGAAATGCTGGGCCGACCTGCTCAACGCCAAGCTGAAGGACGACGTCCAGGTCGCCGATCCCAACTCCTCGGGCACGGCCTACAACCTGCTGGCGACGGTGATCCAGCTCATGGGCGAGGATAAGGGCTTCGAATATCTCAAGGCCCTCCACAAGAACGTCAGCCAGTACACCAAGTCTGGCGCCGCCCCGGCCAAGGCCGCGAGCCTCGGCGAGACGGCCGTCGGCATCGTCTTCATCCATGACGCGGTGGTCTTCGCCGTGCAGGGTGATCCGATCAAGCCGGTCGCGCCCTGCGAGGGCACGGGCTACGAGATCGGCTCGATGTCGATCGTCAAGGGCGCGCGCAACCTGGACAACGCCAAGAAGTTCTACGATTGGGCGCTGACCCCGGCCGCCCAGGCGCTGGCTGCTCCCGCGAAGTCCTATCAGGTGCCCTCGAACAAGGCCTCGCCGGTGCCGGCGCAGTCGCCGAAGATGGATCAGATGAAGTTGATCAACTACGACTTCGTGAAATACGGCTCCTCGGCCGAGCGCACCCGTCTGCTCGCCAAGTGGGACAAGGAAGTCAAGGCGCTGCCGAAGTAAGGCGCGTCTTTCGGGCGTGTTTCCGGACAATCCCGGAAACGCGCCGTCATCCCGGGCTTGACCCGGGATCCATGCCTGAACCTCCGCCGGATTCGCTCCGGAATGGATCCCGGATCTCCGCTTCGCTGCGTCCGGGATGACGCTGGAGGTTCGGGTGCAGGACAACGACTGGGCCGTGAAAGCCGGGGCAACCGGTTCGGGCCCATAAGACATGTGAGGGCAGGGCAACCATGGCGCCAGCAACGAGACTCGTGCTGCTGATCGGCTGGCTCGGCTATGCGCTGATGCCCTGGTACCTCGTCGAGGGCATGAGCCTGACGAACTGGGCCTGGCTCGCCGAGTACCCGTTCGGCAAGGCCGGCAGCGCGCTGGCGCTGTCCCTGTCCGGTCAGACGCCCTGGCTCCTGCCGGTCGGCGTCGCGCTCGCGGCGGCGACGGCATTCTGGGGCAGCGCCGATCGTCAGCGCACGGCGGCCGTGCTGGTCTGGGCCGGCCTCCTCGGCATGGTCCTGTTCTTCGCGCAGGCTTTCTCCATCGTGCTGAAGGACCAGGGTATCTCCTGGCTCGCCGCTCTGCTCGGCGGCGCCGGGGCCTCCCAGCGCGGCATCGGCGGCGGCGCCTTCCTGACGTTGCTCTCGCTACTCTTCCTGCTCTGCCACGGCCTCGCCTATCGCGGTGTCTGTCGCGGAGACCTCTTCACGACATCGACGATCGGCCTCGTCGTCCTGCTGATCGGCATCTTCATCTTCTTCCCGGTCGCGATCATCCTGAAGAGTGCGCTGGTCGACCAGAACGGCGCCTTCGCGCCCTCGGCCTTCATCGCGCGCTTCTTCGATTCCTCGATCTGGGGGCTGGGCTGCCTCAGCGCCAACGTCAATTGCGGCGTTGCCTGGAACACGCTGATCCTGGCCGTGCTTTGCGGCGTGATCACCACCTTACTCGGCCTCGCCTGCGCACTGCTGATCCTGCGCACCGGCATGCCCGGCAAGCGGGTCATGCGCGCCCTGACCGTGCTGCCGATCATCACCCCGCCCTTCGTCATCGGCCTCGCGCTGATCCTGCTTTTCGGCCGCGCCGGTGCCGTTTCGACGCTGCTCTACGAGTGGTTCGACATCCCGCGCTCGCGCTGGCTTTACGGCCTGCCCGGCGTGCTGCTGGCGCAGGTGCTGGCCTTCGCGCCGATCGCCTTCCTCGTGCTGATCGGCGTGGTGCAGGGCATCTCGCCTAGCCTGGAGGAGGCCTCGCAGACGCTCGGCGCCAAGCGCTGGCAGACCTTCCGCACCGTGACCTGGCCGCTGCTCCGGCCCGGCATCGCCAATGCCTTCCTGCTCGGTTTCGTCGAGAGCATGGCCGATTTCGGCAATCCACTCGTGCTCGGCGGCAATTTCGAGGTGCTCTCGACCAAGATCTTCTTCGCGGTGGTCGGCGCCTCCTACAATCAGGGGCAGGCGGCGGTGCTCGCCATCGTGCTGCTTGCCTTCACGCTCGGCGCCTTCTGGGTGCAGCAGCGCTGGCTCGGCGATAAATCCTACACGACGGTCACCGGCAAGGGCGATGCCGGCCTGCCGACGCCGCTGCCGCGCCGCATCACCTGGCTCTCGGCACTCGTGATCGTGCCCTGGGTCGCGCTGACGGTGGTGATCTACATCGTCATCCTGGTCGGCGGCTTCGTCCGCAACATGGGCCGCGATTTCACGCCGACGCTGCAGCACTACCTCACCGGCTTCGCCATCGACTTCAGCAACGGCATCTATTTCCAGGGCTCGGCCTGGCCGTCCTTCTTCACCACGGTGAAGGTCGCCGCGATCTCGGCCCCGCTGACGGCGGTGATCGGCCTGCTCACCGCCTATCTGCTGACGCGCCAGCGCTTCAGCGGCCGGGCCGGGCTGGAATTCGCGACGATGCTCTCCTTTGCCATCCCCGGCACGGTGCTCGGCGTCGCCTATATCCTCGCCTTCAACGTGCCGCCGGTCGAGATCACCGGCACCGGTCTGATCCTCGTCATCGCCTTCGTCTTCCGCAACATGCCGGTCGGCGTGCGCTCGGGCATCGCCGGCCTGTCGCAGATCGACAAGAGCCTGGACGAGGCCTCGACGACGCTGCGCGCCCGCAGCTTCACCACGCTCTGGCGCGTGGTGCTGCCGCTGCTGAAGCCGGCGCTGGTCTCGGCTCTGGTCTACTCGTTCGTGCGCTCGATGACGGCGGTCAGCGCCGTGATCTTCCTGGTTTCGGCCGAGTACAACCTCTCCACCGCCTATATCGTCGGGCGCGTCGAGGCTGGCGAATTCGGCCTCGCCATCGCCTACTCCTCGGTTCTGATCGTCTTCATGGCGCTCGGCATCGCCCTCATCCAGTTCCTCGTCGGCGAGCGCAAGCTCGGCCGGCGTGCCCGTACTGCCACTGTTACCGCACCGGCCCCGGCCCCCGCGATCGGATAAGGACAGAGACCCAACATGGCCAAGGCCGGACCCGCTTCCGTCGAGTTCCGCAACGTCTCCATGCGCTACGGCGCAGTGACCGCGGTCGACAACATCAACTTCACCATCGAGGCCGGCAAGCTCGTGACCCTGCTCGGCCCCTCCGGCTGCGGCAAGACCACGACCTTGCGCATGATCGCCGGGCTCGAGATCGCCAGCGACGGTCAGATCCTGATCGGCGGCAAGGACGTCACCAAGCTGTCCGCCGCCGACCGCGATGTCTCGATGGTGTTCCAGTCCTACGCGCTGTTCCCGCATATGAGCGTGCTCGACAACGCCGCCTATGGCCCGACGGTGAAGGGCCTCGGCAAGGAGCAGGCGAAGCAGATGGCGCTGGAGAAGCTGGCGCTGGTCGGCCTCAAGGGCTTCGAGAACCGCTACCCGTCCGAGCTTTCGGGCGGCCAGCAGCAGCGCGTCGCGGTTGCCCGTGCGCTCGTGCTGGAGCCGCAGGTGCTGCTCTTCGACGAGCCGCTCTCCAATCTCGACGCCAAGCTGCGCCGCCGCGTCCGCGAGGAGATCCGCGAATTGCAGCAGGATCTCAACCTGACCGTGGCCTATGTCACCCATGATCAGGAGGAGGCGCTCGCCGTCTCCGACCGCATCATCGTGATGTCGAACGCCCGGATCGCACAGGAAGGCGCCCCGCGCGACCTTTACGAGCAGCCCTCGAACGCCTTCGTCGCCGATTTCATCGGCGACGCCAATCTGGTTGACGTCACTGTGAAGGCGGTGGCTGACGGCCGCGCCGATGTCGCCATCGGCTCCGCCACGGTCAGCTTGCCTGCACGCGGCCTGGGCGTCGGCCCGGCTAAGGTCGCGATCCGGCCGGAGGCGCTGCTGCTGGGCGAGCCGGGGCAGGGCGGTTCGCTGCCCGGCACGATCCGCAAATGCGCCTATCTCGGCAATCACCTCGACGTCATGGTCGAGACCGAGGTCGGCGAGCTCTTCGTGGTGCAGTATGGCGGGCGCGAGATGCTGGTGCCCGGCAGCCCGGTCTCCGTTTCCTTCGCGAACAAGGGCGTCACGCTGATTCCGCCGGCCTGACCGGCGCCGGAACCCGCTATTCGTCCACATCCCGCAAGGCCGAAAGTGCTGCCTAATTATCAGCACTTTCGGCGTGTATTTCTGTTGAGTTGGCTAATCAAAAATTGATAGATTTGGCTGACGATCGTCACCTGAATCGGGGAAGACCACACGAAAATGGCCACGGGCGAGAGCGCAACCACCATCCTGATCCACCTCGTCGGCGGCGTCGCGCTGCTGATCTGGGCGGTCAGGCTGGTGCGAACCGGCGCGATGCGCGCCTTCGGCTCGCAACTCAGGCAGGCGCTGCAGAGTTTCACGCGCAATCGCTTCGCCGCCTTCGGCAGTGGCGTCGCCGTGACCATGGTGCTGCAGAGCTCGACGGCGACGACATTGCTCGTTTCCTCCTTCGCTGGTCAGGCGTTGATCGTGCCGGCGATGGCGCTCGCGGTGCTGCTCGGCGCCAATCTCGGCACGGCGCTCGCGGCCTTCGTCATCTCGATGGACCTCGGCTGGCTCTGGGGGCTCTGCGTCGCCATCGGCGTCGCGTTGTATCTCTCCAGCGAGGCGATGGAGCGGCCGCGCAATATCGGCCGCGTGCTGGTCGGTATCGGCCTGATCCTGCTCTCGCTGATCGAGCTGAACGCCGCCGCCGCGCCGCTCGCACAGTCGCCGACCTTCCGCCTCGTCCTCACGGCCATGGGCTCGGAGCCGCTGCTCGGCATCCTCGCGGCCATCGCCGCGACCTGGATCGTGCATTCCTCGATCGCGATCATCCTGCTCGTCGCGACTTTCGCGGCCTCCGGCCTGTTCCCGCCCGCGACGGCGCTGACGCTGGTCATCGGAGCCAATCTCGGCAATGCGCTGATCCCGGTGCTCGACCAGCTCGGCGCGCCCGCCGCCCAGCGCCGCGCCGCCGTCGGCAATCTCGTCACGCGCCTGATTCTTGCGCTTGCCGTGCTGCCCTTCGTCGGCCCGCTTTCGGCCTGGCTCGTCAGCCTGCCTTCGGCGGATGCGAGGCTCGCCATCGAGTTCCACGTCATGCTCAACGTCGTCGGCGCGCTGGTCTTCCTGCCCTTCGTCGGGCCGGTCTCGGCGCTGGTCGAGCGCTTCATGCCCGGCAAGGAGGAGAAGGCGGAGGCCGTGACGCCGCGCTATCTCGACCCGAACGCGCTCGACAGCCCGACCGAGGCGCTCGCGGGGGCGATGCGCGAGGCGCTGCGCCTCGGCGACCGCGTCGAGGGCATGCTGCGCGATACGATGACGCTGCTGGAGAAGGACGAACTCAAGCTCTCTCGCGCGATCGCCCAGGCCGATGACGGCGTCGACACCATCCACGAGTCGATCAAGCTCTATCTGGTCAAGGTCTCCCGCAACGAATTGTCCGAGGAGGAGAGCCGGCGCCTGTTCGAGATCATCACCCTGATCACCAATCTCGAGCATATCGGCGACGTCATCGACAAGAACCTGCGCGAGCTCGCCGAGAAGAAGATCCGCAAGCGCTACTCCTTCTCACCGGAGGGCTTGGCCGAGATCCGCGATTTCCACCACCGCGTCGCCTCGGCGCTGGCGCTGGCGCTCAACGTCTTCGCGACGCGCGATCTCGAACTCGCCCGTCAGCTCTTCGCCGACAAGGCGGCGATGCGGGATGCCGAGCGGCGTGCCACCGACAGCCATTTCCAGCGCCTGCGTTCGGGTCGGGCGGAATCGATCGAGACCAGCGCGATCCATCTCGACATCATCCGCGACCTCAAGCGCATTCACGGCCATATCGTCTCGATCGCCTACCCGATCCTGGAGAGCGCCAACGAACTGCGTGAAAGCCGTTTGCGCGACACCAAGGCTGCCGCCGCGCAGCGTGAGATGCCCTCTGTGCTCATCCCCGCCCCGCATTCGGGCGGCTGAGGCTTCACAACGTCGTCACCGTCATGGTCGGGCTTGTCCCGACCATCCACGTCTTCATGCGCGCAGCGCGTGGCCAAGACGTGGATGGTCGCCACAGGGGCGAGCATGACGGGGGCGGAGTGGTGACAATGCTGCGTGCCGATCCAATCTGTGTCAGCGTGGCGCCGCCAGGATGATCGCGGCGCCCACGAGGCAGATGGTGCCGCCGGTCAGGTCCCAGCGATCGGGCCTGATGCCTTCGACCGCCCAGAGCCATCCCAGCGAGGCGGCGATATAGACTCCGCCATAGGCCGCGAAGGCGCGGCCCGCCGCCGCGCTCTCGACCAGCGTCAGGAGCCAGGCGAAGAGCCCGAGCGAAACCAGCCCCGGCAGCAGCCACCAGATCGGCTTGCCGAGCCGGAGCCAGCCCCAGAAGGCGAAGCAGCCGGTGATCTCGAAGAGCGCGGCGCCGATATAGGCGGCGATGGTCGGCATGGAGATCGATATCCGTTGCGGGCTTTCCGAGGCGAGGGAGCCAGTCTAAAGCGGTAAGCCTTCGAACGGAAACGCGCCGTCATCCCGGACAAGCCGCGTCAGCGGCGCCGATCCAGGATCCATGCCGGAACATCTCCAGGGACGCTTCAGGCATGGATCCCGGGTCTTCGCTTTGCTGCGCCCGGGATGGCGTGCCCAGAATGAGACAGGGCCGCGGTGGAAAAGCCGATACGCAACATCGCCATCATCGGTGCCGGCCCGGCCGGGCTGATCGCGGCCGAGCGGCTGGCCGGCGCCGGGCACCGCGTCACGATCTACGAGCGCATGGCCTCGCCGGCCCGCAAGTTCCTGCTCGCCGGGCGCGGCGGCCTGAATCTCACTCATTCCGAAGCGTTCGACGTTTTTCTCCGCCGCTACCGCGAAGCGGGCGGCTGGCTCGAGCCGGCCCTGCGAGCCTTCCCGCCGCAGGCGCTGCGCGACTGGGCGGACGGGCTCGGGGCTGACAGCTTCATCGGCTCCAGCGGCCGCGTCTTCCCCCGCGCGATGAAGGCATCGCCGCTGCTGCGCGCCTGGCTCGGCCGGCTCGATGCGCTGGGAGTCAAGCTGGCCTCAGGCAGGCTTTGGACGGGCTGGGATGCCGGCGGCGCCCTGACATTTCGTGTGGCCACCGGCGAAGTCGAAACCGTTCGCCCCGATGCCACGCTGCTGGCGCTCGGCGGCGCGAGCTGGGCGCGGCTCGGTTCCGATGGCGGCTGGGTGCCTCTGCTGGCGGAGCGCGGCGTCGCGGTCTCGCCGCTCGGACCGGCCAATGGCGGCTTTACGGTTGCCTGGTCGCCCGTGATGAAGGAGCGCTTCGCCGGCCAGCCGCTGAAGCGGATCGTGCTCCGTTGCGCGGGCGAGGAGGCGGCCGGCGAGGCGATGATCGATGCCGGCGGCATCGAGGGCGGGGCGGTTTACGCGTTGTCGGTGCCGATCCGCGAGGCGATCCGGCGCGACGGCGCTGCCGCTCTTGAAGTCGACCTCCGCCCCGATCTCTCCGCGCCGGAACTCGCCGCCCGCCTGGCGAAGCGCCGCAAGGGCGAGACTCTGAGCAATCATCTGCGCAAGGCGGCGGGGCTGGCCCCGGCCGCGATAGCCCTGCTGCGCGATGCGGCCGGTGCGGCTCTTCCGGACGGACCGGATGCGCTCGCGGCGCTGATCAAGGCGGCGCCGCTGCGGCTCGACGCCCCCATGCCGATCGCGCGCGCCATCTCGACGGCGGGCGGCATCGTCAGCGATGAGGTCGATGCAGGCTTCATGCTGAAGCGCCTGCCGGGCGTCTTCGCGGCCGGCGAGATGCTGGACTGGGAGGCGCCGACCGGGGGCTATCTCCTGCAGGCGAGCTTCGCGACCGGAACCGCCGCGGCGGCCGGAATCGACGCCTGGCTCGCACGCGGGTGACGCAGGCCGCAATCGACGCGAGCGCAAGGAAGCGGCGTGACCCCTGATCACCCCGTGCCGGTCAGCCGGCGCGCGAAGCTGTGCCCGCCATCCATGGTCGAGATTTCCCCGACACGCGCCAGCGAGATCAGGATGTCGCGTATCGCGCGCTCAACCTTGAGGCCCTGGCGGAAACGGGCCGCGATGGCCCGTGCATCGATCGGCGTCGCGGCCGGCGCCAGCGCCGCGAGCACGGCTGCGACGCGCTCCACCGCCTCGGCCGGAAAGACCAGCTTGCTGGCGATGGCAGCGACCGGCTCCGGCAGCAGCGCGTCGATCTGCTCGCCGGTTCGCGCCGGGGCGCCGAAGCGCGGCCGCTGATAGTCGGGCCTGAGCCAGCGGATCAGGCCCTGCGCCTCCTCCTGAGCGCGCTGCCGGTTGAGCGCGACGAGCCGGGCCAGGACCTCCTCCTCGCCGAGATCGACCGGCCAGCCATAGGCGGCGGCGACGGCGGCATCGAGCGCTTCGTGATGTTCGTCGATGATCATCACCAAACCGCGGTCGCGTATATCCACTTCCGTGGCCTTTAGCGCGTATCCGGCAAGGAGCGCCTCGCGCACATTGTAAAGCTTGGTCAGTGTCAGGCCGGGGTGTTCCAGCAAGACCTGCTTGCGTATGGCGTCCAGTGCCTCTGCCGCGCGGCGGATGGCTTCCCGCTGGTGCTCGGTCGCATCGGGGAAAGGAAACGGGTCGAAGCAGCGGGACTTCACATAGACCGCATCGCGTTCGTAGACGCCGCGTTTTCCGGCGCTGGCCAGATACCAGGTTTCATGAACGCGGGAGGACAGGACGCCGAGCGTATGAGCGTCCGAGAGAGCGATCGCCAGAAGCTTGTTGTCAGGCAGGATCGCAGCATCGAGGAACTGGAAGACGCGGTGCTTGGCGGTTTCAACCGTGGCGATGTAGCGCTGAAGCGGAGCGAGGGCTGGGCGCAGCTCGCGTCGCGGCTCGCCGAAAACCCACCAGAGTTCGCGGTAGCTTTCACGCCGGTTTGCATCCCGGCCGATGAGTTTTCCGTTGCCGTCCTTTTCCTCCTTCACCGTCCGTTTGAGGTACTGATAGACTTCCGGGAATCGTTCGCGAACCTCTTCCGCAGCGAGACCGAACAGGTCGATGACCATCACGTCACGCGAACGCGCCGTCAGGTCACGCCCGTTGCGATAGTCGCGGACATGATCTTCCAGGCCCTTCCGGAGGCCGAGGCCGAGAGCCCGTGCTTCGGCAGGCGTCACGATGAAGCCCGCGCCGTGCAGCTTCACGCCGGGCGAGCACAGCCCGTGATTGCTTCGCAAAGGCGCAGCCTGGGTCATGTCCACGCCAAGCGTCAGGTCCGAATTGATCCGCCCCTCGCGGACGCCGAGTTCGATCTGGGGCTGATCGGTGTCGAGCCCGGCTTCGGACAGGACCGTGCCGAGCTTGCCGTCATGGGATCCTGCCCGCGCGACCGTCATCGCGATCCGGACGGCGGCGCTGTCCCGCCCGGCCTTCGTCCAGGGATGGTCGGGAATCGCCATGACGATCGCGAGCGGCCGCTTGCCGCCGAGATGCCGCTCGACCGTCCGACGCTGGAAGAGCTGGGTGATCGAGTTCGTGGTGACGAAACCGAAGCGGCGCAGGCGGGTGCCCGGCTGCGTCAGCAATTCGGCGGCGTGGTCCCACCAGTACATCACGAGATCGGCGCTCTCGTTCATCTGCGGATGTGCCGCCCAAAGCGCCTCGGCATAGGCGGCCCCGAGCTTGGCCCGCAGGTCCTTCCCGCCCATGAAGGGGGGATTTCCGACGATGAACTCGGCGTCCGGCCAGCTCGGCCTGCGCGGGTTCGGCAGGATCTCCCGGCCGTCACGCCAATGCGGGATCGGCCAGCCATCCCAGCTCAGCACCGCGTCCCGCTTGTAGATATGGTCGAGCTTTTCGAGGATCGGCTCGCGCGGCGCGTGGGGGCGCGTGCGGAAATGCCATTGCAGATGGCCGATCCAGAGCACGAGATCGGCGATGGCCACGGCGCGGCGATTGGTCTCCATGCCCAGGAACTGGTGCGGGCCGACCTGATGGGCTGCGAAGCCGGAAAGCTCCTCGTTGCGGCCGAGTTCGCCGGCGGCATCGAGTACCTCGCCTTCCAGTTTCTTCATAAGCTCTTGTGAAACATGCAGGAAATTTCCCGTCCCGCACGCCGGGTCGAGAATCCGCGTGGTGCAAAGCGCCTCGTGAAAACCCTCGACCAGAGCCAGCGCCTTTCGCGCGTCGCCGCCGTCGCGGGCCTGCTGAGCCGCGCCGAGAACCGCGCGCCAGTCTTCGCGCAGCGGCCCGATCACCGTCTCGACGACGAGTTGCTCGACATAGGCGCGCGGCGTGTAATGCGCGCCGAGTCTGGCCCGTTCCTGCGCGTCGAGCGCCTGTTCGAGCAGCGTCCCGAAGATCGCGGGTTCGACCTCCTTCCAGTCATGCTCGGCCGCGGCCAGCAATTCGCCGATCTCCTCGCGGCCGAGCGGGAAGACCTGGGCGTCCTCGTAGAGCTTGCCGTTGAAGCGCTTCATCCGCTCGCGCACGGAGGTCGAGTACTCGCCCTTGTCCATCGCCTGCCAAAGCTCCGAGACCAGCGGCAGGAAGGAATCCGGCGCGTCGCGGCAGTCGCGCAGCAGGGTCTTGAAGGCATCCTTGCGGATCAGCCCGACATCCTCGGCGAACATCGTGAACAGGCAGCGCATCAGGAAGAGCGCCACCTCTTCGGGATCGTGCTCGTGCTCCAGCACCTTCGAGACCGCCGCCAGCCGCTCGGCGATGGCGCGGGTGACACGGGCGGCATGGCGGGCGGGATCGAGCGAGAGCGGCTCGGTCCAGATCGTCGCGAGGCGCTGGCGCAGGCCCGCATCGCGCAGGTCGTCGAGATAGACGCGGTAGCTCTGCCGGTCCGGGAACTGGACGTAGTTCTTACCTTGCCCGGTGAAGTCGGCGTAGAACTCGAAGCAATGCCCGACATCGCAGACGATCAGGAAGGGCGGCCAGCCATGGCTCGCCGGCAGCGCCTTGGCATAATCCTCCGCCTGCCGCCGCGCATTGAGCATCAGCACGTCCCAGGCGCGATCGGCCCCGCGCCGGCCGCGCGGTCCGGCCGGCTCCGCGAAGGGCAGGGCGCCCTGCGCCGGCAGGACCTCCTTGGCCTGTCCCTTGAGGCGGCTCTGCTTGGCTTCGAGGACGAAGGCGCCCTTCCGGTAGAGGTCGATGCGGCCCGTGCTGTGTCCGCCCTGCCCATCCGGAAAGCGCACGGGGTATTCGAACCGGTAGGTCACGGCGCCGGAATCGCTGGTCGGCGGCTGCGGCGGCTCGATACCGATCAAGCGGCAGAACTCGCTGAGGAATTGCGCATAGGCGGCTCGCTCCGCACCTTCCGAGATACGCCAGCGGGCGATGAAGGCCTCGACCGCCACCGCCTCGGCCTCGGACCCGCCCCCCGACATGGTCCATCTCCACAGGTTGTTGTGATCTAATATATGCAATCTAAAATTGTATTGGCCTCCCCTGTCAACTCCTGTCACCAATCATGCCGGCAGAGCGCCGCGCCCTCTCGCATCGCGGCCCGTTCCGCCCCATATTGCGGCCATGCCGAAAAGCTCCGACACCACCGCGACCAAGCCGAAAGCGGCGAAGAAGCCGTCCTCGGCCCGCACGCCCAATTCCAAGGCGACCAAGCCCGAGCTGAAGCCGCTCGAGGGCTATCTCGCCGACCTGCTGAACCCCGCGATCAACCGCGGCACGGCGGTGCCGGGCGGCGCCTCCGGCTTCAGCGACCAGCCGCAAGCCGGCTACGAGGCGAAGCCGAGCTATGCGCTGGAACGTCCCGGCGGCGAGGAGAGGCCGAAGCGCAAGCTCTCCAAGAAGGCGGATTCCGCCTTCATCGGCGCCGAGGGCGCGGCGGCCGCGACGGCAAGCTCGCTGCAGCATCTGCTGGAGACCGGCAGCCCCTTCATCCAGCCCGGCAAGCCCTGGACGCCGCACCGGCCCGAGCGGCCCGAGAAATCGGAGGGCGGTATCGCCTTCACGATGAAATCGGACTTTTCCCCGTCGGGCGACCAGCCGACCGCGATCGCCGATCTCGTCGACGGCATCCGCCGGCAGGAGCGCGATCAGGTGCTGCTCGGCGTCACCGGCTCGGGCAAGACCTTCACCATGGCCAAGGTGATCGAGGAGACGCAGCGCCCGGCCCTGATCCTTGCGCCCAACAAGACGCTGGCCGCGCAGCTTTACGGGGAGTTCAAGAGCTTCTTCCCCGACAACGCGGTCGAGTACTTCGTCTCCTACTACGACTATTACCAGCCGGAGGCCTATGTCCCGCGTTCGGACACCTATATCGAGAAGGAATCCTCGATCAACGAGCAGATCGACCGCATGCGCCATTCGGCGACGCGCTCCCTGCTCGAACGCGACGATGTGATCATCGTAGCCAGCGTCTCCTGCATCTACGGTATCGGCTCGGTCGAAACCTATACGGCGATGACCTTCTCGATAAAGCTCGGCGAGCGCATCGAGCAGCGCCAGCTCATCGCCGATCTCGTCGCGCTGCAGTACAAGCGCACCCAGCACGACTTCGCCCGCGGCACCTTCCGCGTCCGCGGCGACGTGATCGAGCTCTACCCGGCGCACTATGAGGACCGCGCCTGGCGCATCGGCCTGTTCGGCGACGAGGTCGAGAGCATCAGCGAGTTCGACCCGCTGACCGGCCAGAAGACCGGCGAGCTCGAATTCATCAAGGTCTACGGCAATTCGCACTACACCACGCCGCGCCCGACGCTGACCCAGGCCGTGAAGTCGATCAAGGAGGAGCTGAAAGCCCGCCTCGACGAGCTCAACCGCATGGGCCGCTTCCTGGAGGCGCAGCGTCTCGACCAGCGCTGCACCTTCGACATCGAGATGATCGAGGCCACCGGCTCCTGCAACGGCATCGAGAACTATTCGCGCTATCTCACCGGCCGCAAGCCGGGCGAGCCGCCGCCGACGCTGTTCGAATACCTGCCCGACAACGCGCTGGTCTTCACCGACGAGAGCCATGTCAGCGTGCCGCAGATCGGCGGCATGTACCGGGGCGACTTCCGCCGCAAGGCGACGCTGGCCGAATACGGCTTCCGCCTGCCCTCCTGCATGGACAACCGGCCGCTGCGCTTCGAGGAATGGGACGCGATGCGGCCCCAGTCGGTGCATGTCTCGGCCACGCCCGGCGGCTGGGAGATGGAGCAGACCGGCGGCGTCTTCACCGAGCAGGTCATCCGCCCGACCGGGTTGATCGACCCGCCGGTCGAGATCCGCCCGGCCAAGCATCAGGTCGCGGACCTCCTCGACGAGGTCAAGGAGGTCACCGAGAAGGGCTATCGCACCCTCGTCACCGTGCTGACCAAGCGCATGGCCGAGGACCTGACCGAATACCTGCACGAGAACGGCGTGCGCGTGCGCTACATGCACTCGGACATCGATACGATCGAGCGCATCGAGATCCTGCGCGATCTGCGCCTCGGCGCCTTCGACGTGCTGGTCGGCATCAACCTGCTGCGCGAGGGCCTCGACATCCCCGAATGCGGCTTCGTCGCCATCTTGGACGCCGACAAGGAGGGCTTCCTGCGCTCCGAGACGTCGCTGATCCAGACCATCGGCCGCGCCGCGCGAAACGTGGACGGCAAGGTCATCCTCTATGCCGACCACGTCACCGGCTCGATGGAGCGGGCGATGGCGGAGACCAATCGCCGCCGCGAGAAGCAGGTCGCCTATAACGCGGAACACGGCATCACGCCGCAGACGGTGAAGAAGAATATCGGCGACATCCTCGGCTCGGTCTATGAGCGCGACCATGTCACGGTCGACAAGGGGCTGGTGGCGCCGGCCTCGGGCCACAACCTCAAGGCCGCGATCGCCGATCTCGAGAAGCGCATGCGCGAGGCGGCGGCCGATCTCGAATTCGAGACGGCGGCCCGCCTGCGCGACGAGATCAAGCGCCTGCAGGCGACGGAGCTGGCGATCGCGGACGATCCGCTCGCCCGGCAGGGCGATGTCGAGGCCTCCGCCGGCAAGTACAAGGGCGAGCGCTCTTACGGCTCCAGCGCCAACCTGCCGCCGACAAAAGCCTCGCCGGCAGGCGACGGCGTCTACAAAAGTCGCGCCCGCAAACCGACGGACGAGGACATGGGCCCGCACAATTGGGGCGGCGGCGAGGGCAAGCCGAAATCGTCGCGCGAACGGCCGCGCAAGCCGACGCTGGACGAGATGGGCCCGAGGCCGGATGTGCGGCCGAAGGGCGCTGGGGAAAGGCGGGGGCGGCGTGGTTGAGGGCAGTTTCCTTGACAGCCAAAGCGCGGGAAACCCCTCTCCCGGATGGGAGAGGGGCAGGGGTGAGGGATCGCCGCTGATCGTCAGGCCGCAACGACGCCGCGGCGCCTTCTCTTGAATCCGCACACCCTCATCCGGCGCTCCGCGCCACCTTCTCCCATCCGGGAGAAGGAAGAGGCGTTGCGGTTCCGGCGCCTCGCGTCATGCTCGCCCTTGTGCCGAGCATCCACGTCTTGCGACGGTGCCGATGGGCGGCCATATCGGGATTGGCTCACGCAGACACGGCAAAGGCGTGGATGGTCGGGACAAGCCCGACCATGACGGCGGCACCATCGCCTATCCTCCCGCCATGACCGTCCCCTCCACCTTCGTCCATGCCTCGCGCGATCTCGAACGCTTGCTGCTCGATGTGCGCGATGAAATGAACCGCGGGGAACCCCTCTCCCGTATGGGAGAGGGGCAGGGGTGAGGGCCTGCCGCTTATCGCCAAGCCGCAACGGCGCCGCAGCGCCCTCTATTGAAACCGCACACCCTCATCCGGCGCTGCGCGGCACATTCTCCCATCCCGGAGAAGGAAAGGGCGCTGCAGTTCCGGCGCTCTTTTTGGAAGCGCGTTGCGGTTCCCGAGTTCAGATGCTTAAAGCCTCGCGGATTGCGGCGATGACCGCGTCGCGATCCCCGATCGCCTCGGCATTCGTGAAACGAATGACCCTGAAGCCATGCCGCTCGATCTCCTCGCTCCGCGCGCTGTCGTAGTCGTGCTCCCAGCTATGTTGGCGGCCGTCGAGTTCAATCACCAATTTGCGGTCGATGCAGAGAAAATCGACGGTGTAGCCGAGAAGCGGCACCTGTCGGCGGAACTTGAGGCCGTCGAGGCGACGATTGCGGAGAAGCGACCACAGCACGTCTTCGGCTTCCGTTTCTCGGCGCCGAAGCTTTCGGGCGAACTGGCGCTGTTCGGTGGTCATCGTTCATTTGACGATGGCGCTATTCAACGATCAAGGGCGCGGGGAACCCTTCTCCCGTGTGGGAGAAGGGCAGGGATGAGGGACTGCCGCTGATCGTCAAGCCGCGACGAGGCCGCAGCGCCTTCTCTTGAAACCGCACCCCCTCATCCGGCGCTCCGCGCCACCTTCTCCCATCCGGGAGAAGGAAGAGGCGTTGAGGTTCGGGAGCTTGGATCGGCTAAAGGCTCAGGCCCCATCGAAAGCCGCGTGATAGCGCACCGCGCCGGCCGGCAATTCCGCGCCGAAACCAAGGCCCATGAAGTATTCCGGCGGCACGCCCTCCAGCACCAGCGCCGGATCGTTGGCGAAGCCGAAGCGGCCGTAACAGGCGGGGTCGCCGAGCAGGACGCAGCCACCGGCGCCATTCTCGCGCAGGCGCCGCAGGCCCTCGCGGATCAGCCCCGAGCCGATGCCGCCGCGCTGCCGGCCCGGCTTCACAGAGACCGGCCCGAGCCCGAACCAATCGCGCTCCGCCCCGTCGATCGTCACCGGCGAGAAGGCGACATGGCCGACGATCTCGCCGTCCTCGACAGCGACGAGCGAGAGTGTCAGCGCCCCGGCCGCGCGTAGGGCATCGACGATCGCCGCTTCGGTGCCGCTGCTATGCGGCGCGGTCGCGAAAGCCTCCGTGGTCAGGGCGCGGATGGCGTCGGCATCGGCGGGCTGTTCGGGGCGGATCGGCATGCTGTCTCCTCTGGTGGCGTTATGCCATGCCGATATCCCGACAGGGAGCTGCATGGGATCTGGCCGTCATGCTCGGCTTGTCCCGAGCATCCACGTCTGGATACGCCTTGGATGCGCGAAGACGTGGATGGTCGCCACAAGGGCGACCATGACGGGTGGCACTCCCTCAGCGAAAACTAATCCCCGCCCCCACAACCCATGCCTATTCTCGGCTCACCTCATCCCGAGGGGCGGCCATCCGGAGGCATGCTGCATGGCGGGGCGGGGGCGGCGCCCTGCGGCCGGGTTTGCACCCCGGACTCGGGAGGCTGCGGGAACCGCCCTGGGGGTACTATGGCCCCTGCGCGAGGAGCCTCGCTAGGAGAGGTGGCGCGGCGGTTGCAAGGCGGCAGGCGATCGGCGACCCGCTGAGGGGAGCTGGCATGTCCTGTTCGCTCGCGATCGCCGCTCCGCCCAACGGAAGCGCGGCCCGCAGTTTTCAAGAACGCCGGCAAGCGGAGCGCCACGGGGCGTGCGGATGGTGGCTCAATCCATCCGCGCCGCATCCTGGCTCAATGGAAGCGGCCGATACCCCGCGCCTCGCGGCGCTCCGCTGCCCCTCACTATCGACCACGCCCGCGCGTGAGCCGGGCGACCGAGGACCTATGAGCTTTGGCGCAGGCGCGCGATGCGGGAGCGAATTATGGCGAGGCTGGACTGGCAGACGCCGGAGCAGGCGCAGTGGCAGGCCGATTACGAGGCCCGGCGGGCGCGGCAGTATCGCGGCCTGGTGGACAGGCTGGAAATCTGGGCGTTCTGCCCGCGCAAGGGCTGCCAGAGGCAGAAGAGCTGCGGCCACGAACGGCCGTCGCTCTGCCTGAACGCCTTCTTCGTGGCGATGCCCGAGGAGGTGAAGCAGTATGTCCGGCTCGTGATCGACGCCCGGACCGGCGGCGCGAGCCCGGCCGACGCCGATCGGATCGCCTGCGAGCGCATGATCGCGGTCGACGGCCGTACGCCCTTCGACGATCTCTAGAGCGTTTTCGAGCGAAGTGGACACCGGTTCGCGTGAAGAAAATGCGACAAGACAACGACCTGGAGCAACTCCGCGATTCGGAGAATTGCGGAATTGCTCTAGGACACCGGCCGGCTCAGGCCGCGACGGCGAGCTGCGTGTCGAGCTTGCGGATCGCGGTGCTGAGCTCGGGCTCGTCGACGATGTCGGCGGCATCCGCCAGCGTGAACCAGTGCAGGTCGCGCTGGTGCTGCTCGGCCCAGCTGTCGAGCTGCTGCTCGACCTCGAGCAGGTAGAGCTTCACCTCGCAGAGCGCGAAATGGTCGCTCATCCGCTTCCAGTAGGTATAGCGCCCGGCCGGCTTCTCGCTGACGCGGCCGATCACGCCGGCCTCCTCATAGGCCTCGCGCGCGGCGGCGTCGCGGTCCTTCACGCCCTTCATCGGCCAGCCCTTGGGCACGATCCAGCGGCGCGTGGTGCGCGAGGTCACGAGCAGGATTTCCGTCGAGCCGTCGGCAGCGTGGCGGATCGGCATGGCGGCGATCTGCGACCGCTTCTCCCCCGGTTTCCGCTTGGCCTTCTTCATCGACGCTGGAGGCTCCTTCCGCATCGGGCCGAAAAATGGAATGCACTTTTCGGAGAAACCCGATGCTCAAACCAAGGGCTCGATCGCATTCGCGTCCGTCAGGACGCTCAGGCGATCAAGCGGCTGCACATTCGTCCGGCTCCGAATCACAAATGATCGCCGGAGCGAATGAATATTGCATCGATTCTCAGAAATGGAAGGGGCGTTCCGCCGAAACGCATCAGGCTTTCGATTCGTGCATGGCCTCCGGTTTGGCCAGCCGCAGCAGCAGCCAGCCGCAGATGCCTGATAGCAGCGATCCCGCGAGCACGCCGATCTTGGTCTGGTCCTGCAGGGCTTCCGAGGCGGGGAAGGCGAGAAGCCCGATGAAGAGGCTCATGGTGAAGCCGATGCCGCAGAGCAGGGCTATGCCGTAGAACTGTGCCCAGGACGCGCGGGCCGGCAGATCGGCGAGCCCGGCCCGGATCGCCACCCAGCCGAAGCCGAAGACGCCGATCTGCTTGCCGAGGAACAGCCCGAGCATGATGCCGAGCGGCACGGCCTGGCCGAGCGTCGACAGTCCCAGCCCGGCGAAGGAGACGCCGGCATTGGCGAAGCCGAAGATCGGGATGATCAGAAACGCAACCCAGGGGTGCAGCCCGTGCTCCAGCCGGTGCAGCGGCGATGTGGTGCTGTCGGGCTTCGCCGGCGAGGGGGTGAGCGGGATGGTCAGCGCCAGCGCGACGCCGGCCAAAGTCGCATGCACCCCGGATTTCAGGGTGAAGTACCAGAGCGCCGCGCCGAGCAGGAGATAGGGCGCGAGCCGCATCATGCCAAGCCGGTTCAGCGCGATGAGTGCGGCTAGCGTCGCCGCGGCAAGCCCGAGGTAAAGGCCGGACAATTCGGCGGTGTAGAAGATCGCGATGATGATCACCGCGCCGAGATCGTCGAGGATCGCCAGCGCCGTCAGGAAGATCTTGAGCGAGGCCGGCACGCGCGAGCCCAGCAGCGAGAGCACGCCGAGCGCGAAGGCGATATCGGTTGCGGCCGGGATGGCCCAGCCGCGCAGCGTCTCGGGCGAGCCGAGATTGAAGCCGACATAGACCAGCGCGGGCGCGATCATGCCGCCGAGCGCGGCGAAGCCGGGCAGCGCCCGGCGCGCCCAGCTCGAGAGCTGGCCGTCGAGCATCTCGCGCTTGATCTCGAGCCCGACGAGCAGGAAGAACACCGCCATCAGCGCGTCGTTGATCCAGTGCAGGACAGACAGCCCGAGCACATAGCTCTTCAGCACGCCGAAATAGAGCGGTGCCGCCGGCGAGTTGGCGACGACGAGCGCCAGCGCCGCGACGACCATCAGGACGATGCCGCCCGCTGCTTCGCTGTGCAGGAAGTCCCGCAAGGCGGAAAGGGGTTTCGTCCGGGTCGCGGGGGCGGCCATCAAGCTCTCCTTCGTCGATTGGACGGGAAGAGATACGACAGGTGGCCGTCGATGACCAAGTTTGCCGATGCCGCAGGCGGCCTCAGGACTTCTTGCCGTCCTTGTCGAACTGCTTGAGGAAGGCGATCAGGTCCTTGATCTCCTTCTCGCTCTTGATGCCGACGAAGATCATCTTGGTGCCGGGGATCCTGGCCCTGGGGTCCTTGATGTAGTCGGCGAAGGTCGCCTCGTCCCAGGTCAGGCCGGAATTCTTGTTGGCGTTCGAATAGCTGTAGCCCTCGACCGCGCCGGAATGCCGGCCGATCAGCCCGTTGAGCTCGGGCCCGACGAGGTTGCGCGCGCCTTCGCCGACCTGATGGCAGGCCCGGCATTTGGCGAAGGAGCGCTCGCCGGCCGAGATGTCCTGCGCCATCGCGGCGTGGGTCAGGACGGGGAGGAGAAGAACAAGGCTGGAGAGAATGGCTCGCATGATCGCGTCTTTCGACTTGGAGGCATTCTCAGTTTAGCGCCGAGTCATCAGGCGATGGCATGAGCCATTTCGCCGCGCGTCGTGCTGTCCGCTCCGTCGATCGAACCGGACGGCCTTGCTCCGAGCTCAGAGTTCGCCGATCCACTCCGCCACGGTGGCGGTGAAGGCATCCGGCCGCGAGATCGGGAAGAGATGTCCGCCGGTTTCCATGATCGCCCGCCGACAGCCGGGCAGGGCGGCGGCGAGTTCTTCCTGATGATAGACCGGCACGACCATGTCGTCGCGCGTGCCCAGCACGAGCACCGGCATCATCAGCGAGTCGATATCGGCGGTGCCGTCGAAGGCGAGCAGCGCGTCGAGACGTTCGCGCGTCACCGTCCGGGCCTGCTCGCTGACCGGCGCGGCCGCGATCCCGGCGTCGTAGATATGCCAGTTCGCCTCGATCCAGCGCGGCTGGTAGGCGCTCAGCACCGAGGTGGCGGCATAGGCGTAGGGATCGCAGGCGAGGATCGCCCGCCGCGCGCCGAAGACGGCGTTCAGGTAACGGCCGGACTTGAGCCAGCTCGCGCTCAGGATCAGGCCGTCGAGCCGGCCGGGGGCCTGCTTGGCGATGGCCTGTGCGATGCAGCCGCCGGTGGAATGGCCGAGCACCACGGCGCGCGCGATGCCGGCGGCGTCGAGGACGGCAAGGCTATCCTGCGCCAAGAGATCGATGGAGCACGGGGCTTCGCCGCGCGTGCTGGCGCCGATGCCGCGCTGGTCGAAGCGGATGACCTGGAAGGAGCGGGAGAGAGTCGCGGCGATGTCGCTCCAGAAGGCGGCGCTGCCGCTGAGCCCGCTGACGAGCAGCAGCGGCTGGCCATGCCCTTCCTTGAAAGCATGCAACGTTGCGCCGTCCGGCGTCTCGACCTTGAAATCGATGATGTCTATCGTTGCCGTCATGCGTCACCTCGCAGATGGAGATGCCGAAGGCTGCGCTGTCCGCGCATGATTTCGTCCATGGCCCCATCCTCCCTGGAATATTGGGTCGCCCACCCCGATCGCTCGGCCTTGATTTTGCCGATGGGATCGCTTCGTGGCAGGATGGCGCATCGGAACCGCCCCCGCCATGGCTTGAGCGGAGGGGGCGCAATGTCTACGACGCAGATCAAGTTGATTAAAGACTAATTGGCCTGCGTCTGATGCATGTCTTTGTGCGCGGTGCGGCGGGCTCTTGGCATGTCGCCATGCTCGGTCACGGGGTCAGGACGGGTTCAGTCCCTCGCTCAGGGCGTAGGGCGCGAGCACGTCGCGAATGTCGCGCTCGATGCGTGGCGTCAGCAGTGCGCGGGTGACCACGGCTCGCAGATGGTGGTCCATCAGGTCGGCGGCCCGGGCGGCGTCGCCGGCGCGCAGCGCGTCGATCAATTGGCGATGCTCGGAGACGGCGCATTCGCTCGAATGCGGGCGCCCGTAGATCGCCAGGATCAGCGAGCAGCGCGACGAGGCTTCCTGGACATAGCGCAGCAGCAGCGCATTGCCGGTCATCTTGGCGAGCTTGATGTGGAACTCGCCGGAGAGGCGGATCGATTCCGGGCCGTCCTGCTCATGCGCCTTCTCTTCCTGGCGGACATGGGCTTCCAGCTCGGCGACCTGGGCGGGGGTGATGCGGCCGGCGAGGCTTTCGGCCACGAGCCGTTCGAGGCCGCGTCGCACCTCGAAGACGTCGCGTGCCTCTTCCAGCGTCGGGTAGGCGACCGAGGCGCCGCGATTGGGCTTGAGCTCGACGAGGCCCTCGACGGCGAGCCGTCCGAAGGCCTCGCGCACCAGGGTGCGGCTGACGCCGAGCTGTTCGCCGATCGAGTCCTCCGGCAGCTTCATGCCGGGTTTCAGTGCCTGCTCGATGATCGCCCGCCGGAGTGCCCGATAGACGGATTCAGCGCGCAGAACCGGGGCTCGCTTCTCGGCCATCGTGGCTTTCTCTCGTGCAGGAACGGTCTTGTCCGGGGGGTTCAATGTCACGATAGCGGGCTCCGCGCCAGTTTCCGCTTGTGTTCAATAATCGCATACAATACGCTTCTCATATCGTATGCAAGTATGCCTTATAATCGCACACGAAAATGACGTGCAAAGCGTCAGGTGCATAATGGGACGGCAGCAAGTGATCGAGACTCGGCGGAGCCGCAGGCGCGCCGACGCAAAAGGGGAGAAGTCGATGAAGAAGGCCTGGTTGCTGGCGGCCGTTGCCGCCTTTGCGCTCACCGGCGCGGCGGAAGCCAAGACGCTGAAATGGGGCGCGTCACGCGAGATCGCCTCGCTCGATCCCTATTCCTATGGCGAGACTTTCACGCTGTCCGTGCTGAATCACGTCTATGAGGGGCTGGTGCGCTACACCGGCGATCTCAAGATCGAGCCGGCGCTGGCGGAATCCTGGGAGACGGTGTCGCCGACCGTCTGGCGCTTCAAGCTGCGCCAGGGCGTCAAGTTTCACAACGGCAACCCCTTCACGGCCGACGATGTTCTCGCCTCGCTGGCGCGCGTCACCCACGAGACTTCGCCGCTGAAGGGCAATCTGCCGGCCTATAAGAGCTCGAAGAAGATCGACGACTACACGATCGAGCTCGAGGTCAACGGCCCTTATCCGCTGCTGCTGAACGACCTCACCAACATCTTCATCTTCGACAAGGAGTGGATGGAGGCGAACAACTCGCTGTTGCCCACCGATTCCGGCAAGGGCGTGAAGGGCTACGCCACCGATAATGCCAACGGTACCGGCCCGTTCAAGGTCGAGAGCCGGCGCGCCGATTCCAAGACGGTTTTCGTCAAGAATGCCGGCTGGTGGGACAAGCCCAAGCACAATATCGACGTGATCGAGTTCTCGCCGATCACCTCGTCCTCGACCCGCGTCGCGGCGTTGCTGTCGGGTGAGATCGACTACACCAACGTCGCCCCGCTGCAGGACCTGCCGCGCCTCTCCGCCTCGCCGGACGTCAAGGTGTTGCAGACCAACGAGCTGCGTTCGGTGTTCTTTGCGCTCAATCTCGGCGACAAGCTGATCGAGAGCGACGTCAAGGACAAAAACCCCTTCAAGGACATTCGGGTCCGCGAGGCGCTCTATCGCGCCATCGACATCGACGCGGTGCACAAGCGCGCCATGCGTGGCCTGTCGCGCAATACCGGTGCCCTCGTCGCCCCGGCGATTCCCGGCTACGAGCCCTCGCAGGACGAGCGCCTGCCCTTCGATCTGAACGGCGCCAAGAAGCTCCTGGCCGATGCCGGCTATCCCAACGGCTTCTCGTTCCAGATCAACTGCCAGAGCGACTCCCTCGTCAACGAAGAGGAGTTCTGCCAGGCGGTCGCGGCGATGTGGTCGCGCGCCGGCTTTAAGCCGAACCTCAGCATGGCCCCGCGCAGCCAGCAGACGCCGAAGCGCGTCAAGGGCGAGTTCGACGTCATCTCCTTCGGCTGGGCCAACGAGCCGATGATCGACGCCTACTCCCTGCTGGTGCAGGTGCTGCATTCCAAGAACGGCACGAGTGGCGTGTTCAACTGGGGCAACTGGGGCGATCCGCGCATCGACGCGCTGATCGACAAGGCTGGTGTCGAGCTCGATACGCCCAAGCGCATCGAGCTGATGAAGGAAGCGCTCAAGATCGCCAAGAAGGAGCAGCTCTTCATCCCACTGCACCAGCAGCCGATGGCCTGGGCGATGCGCAACACCGTCGTCTCGACAGTGCAGGCCTCGGACAACAAGCCGCGCCTCTGGCTGACCATGATGAAGTGATGCCGGCCCGAACGCCGTCATTCCGGGACGCGCCGTAGGCGCGGGCCCGGAACCCATGAACGCGACGGTGCCGCGAAAGCGACGGCGGCACCGCTTCATGGGTTTCGGTAGTGTTCATGGGTTCCGGGTTCTTCGCTGCGCGAAGCCCCGGAATGACGTCGAGACTTTCGAGACCGGAGAGCATCCCATGCCGGCCTTTCTTTTCAAGCGACTGCTCAACGCCGCCGGCGTGATGCTGGCGGTGGCCTTTCTCGCCTTCCTGATCTTCCGCTTCGTCGGCGACCCCGTGGAGCTGATGCTGAACGAGCAGGCGAGCCAGCAGCAGCGCGACGAACTGCGCGTTCGCCTCGGCCTCGACAAGGGCTTCGTGCTGCAATACGCGACCTTCGTCGGCAATGCCGTGCGCGGCGATTTCGGCATCTCCTACCGCAACCAGCAGGATGTCTTCACGCTGATCTCGGAGCGCTTCCCGGCGACCTTCGAGCTGGTGCTGGTCGCGACCTTCCTGTCGCTCGCCGTCGGCGTTCCGCTTGGCGTCTACACCGCGATCCGACGGGACAGTTTTCTCGCCAAGACCCTGCAATTCGTCTCGGTGCTCGGGGTTTCCCTGCCGAGCTTCGCGCTCGGCATCCTGTTCATCCTGATCTTCTCGGTGACGCTGCAATGGCTGCCGGCCTTCGGGCGCGGCGAGGTCGTGCAGATCGGCTGGTGGAGCACCGGCTTCCTGACCGCCTCCGGCCGCAAGGCGCTGATCCTGCCCGGCATCACGCTCTCGCTCTTCCAGATCACGCTGGTGATGCGCCTCGTCCGCGCAGAGATGCTGGAGACCATGCGCACCGACTTCATCCGCTTCGCCCGGGCGCGCGGCCTGCCGTCCCGTGCCGTCCATTTCGGGCATGCGCTGCGCAACTGCCTGATGCCGGTCATCACCGTCACCGGCCTGCAGATTGGCAACCTCATCGCCTTCGCGCTGGTCACCGAGACGGTGTTCCAGTGGCCGGGCATGGGCATGCTCTTCGTCCAGGCCGTCACCTTCGTCGATATTCCGGTGATGGCGGCCTATCTGATCGTCGTCTCCTTCATCTTCGTCACGCTCAACACGCTGGTGGACCTGACCTATGCCTGGGTCGACCCGCGCCTGCGCGAGGATGCGCTCACGGGAGGTGCAAATGCCCGCTGACACCCTGAAGAAGCCCGGTCGCCTGCGCCGCTTCCTCGACAGCGATATCGGCTGGAGCTTCTGCCACACGCCCGTCGCCTGGCTTTCGGCGCTGGTGCTGGCGTTGCTGGTGCTGAGCGCGCTCTTCGCGCCGCTGATCGCGCCGCAGAACCCCTATGATCTCGCCCAAATCTTCATCGACAAGGCCGAGATTCCGCCGATCTGGCAGGAGGGCGGCGAGTGGCCCTTCCTGCTCGGCACCGACCCGCAGGGCCGCGACGTGCTCTCGGCCATTCTCTACGGCTCGCGCATCTCGCTGATCATCGGCTTCTCCGCCGTCGTCGTCTCCATGCTGATCGGCGTCTCCATCGGGTTGACCGCCGGCTTCTATGGCGGGCGCATCGACAATCTGCTGATGCGGCTCGGCGACACCGTGCTCTCGATCCCGACGCTGCTCATGGCGATCCTGGTCTCGGCGATCTTCCGCGAGATGCTGCCGCCGGCCCTGCGCGAGCCCTTCTCCGCCGTGGTGCTGGTGCTCTCGATCGCGCTGACGAGCTGGGTGCAATACGCCCGCACCGTGCGCGCGCTGACCATGGTCGAGCGCCGCAAGGAATACGTGCTCGCCGCCCGCATCATCAAGGTGCCGGCGACGCGGATCATGGGCCGCCACATCCTGCCCAACACGATGACGCCGGTGCTGGTTTCGGCGACGCTCAGTCTCGGCCTCGCCATCCTCTCGGAGGCGACGCTCTCCTTCCTCGGCGTCGGCATGCCGATCACCCAGCCCTCGCTGGGCACGCTGATCCGCATCGGCAACCAGTACCTGTTCTCCGGCTCCTGGTGGCTCGTCGTCTTTCCCTCGCTGCAGCTCGGGCTGATTGTGCTCTCGGTCAATCTGCTCGGCGACTGGCTGCGCGACGCGCTGAACCCGAAGCTGCGGTGATGACGATGCCCGCTCATGATCCTCGCCGTCATTCCGGGGCAGGCCGCAGGCCTGAGCCCGGAACCCATGAACACGGCCGTTACTCAAAGAGGCGCACGCACCTTCGTGTCCTCACGTCGGTCACCTGTGTTCATGGGTTCCGGGCTCGCAGCTTTGCTGCGCCCCGGAATGACGCCGTGGTTCTCTTGGAAGATAGAAACTGAGGATACGCCTGCGATGACTGCCTCACTCCTGATCCGCGATGTCAGGCCGAATGCCGGGCCGGCTCTCGATATCCTCATCGAGAACGGCCGCATCAGCCGGATGGCGAAGGACATCGCCGCGCCCGCCGGCGTGACGGTCGAGGATGGCCGCGGCGAGATCGCGATCCCCGGCCTGGTCGAGGCCCACGCCCATCTCGACAAGAGCCTCCTGGGCATGACCTGGTACGTCAACGAGGTCGGCCCGAAGCTGCTCGACAAGATCGACAACGAGCGCCTGAGCAAGAAGCGCCTCGATCTCGACCCGGCCCGCCAGTCGGCCCGGCAGACCGTGCAGTCCTCGGCGCTGGGCTCGACCCACACCCGCAGCCATGTCGACGTCGACACTGATCTCGGCCTCTGGGGCGTCGAGGGCATCATGAAGACCCGCGAGGACTACGCGGACATCATGGACATCGAACTCGTCGCCTTCCCGCAATCGGGACTGCTGCGCCGGCCGGGCACGCTGGAATTGATGCATGAGGCGATGAAGGCCGGCTGCGAGATCGTCGGCGGTCTCGACCCCTGCGCCATCGACCGCGATCCGAAGGGCCATCTCGATGCGATCTTCGGGCTCTGCCAGACCTATGGCCGGCCGCTCGACATCCACTTGCACGAGCCTGGCGAGATGGGCCTGTTCTCGCTCGACCTGATCATCGAGCGCACCCGCGCGCTCGGCATGAAGGGCAAGGTCACCGTCAGCCACGCCTTCTGCCTGGGTACCGCCCCGGAACTGGTCGATCCCGTGATCCCGCAGCTCGCCGAACTCGACATCGCGATCATGACGACCGCGCCGGCCCGCAACACTGCGCCGGCCGTCAAGAAGCTGCTCGATGCCGGCATCCGAGTCTGCTCGGGCTCGGACGGCATCCGCGACACCTGGGGCCCCTACGGCAATGCCGACATGGTCGAGCGCGCCATGTTCATCGGCCTGCGCAACAATTTCCGCCGCGACGACGAGGTCGAACTCGGTCTCCATGTCTGCACGACCGGCGGCGCCCAGGTGATGGAGATCGCCGATTACGGCCTCGCCGAAGGCAAGATCGCCGATCTCGTGATCATGCCCGGCCAGAGCCTGACGGATATCGTCGTGACCCGCTCGCCCAAGCGCCGCGTGATCAAGCGCGGCAAGATCGTCGCCCGTGACGGCGTTTCGGTGAGGACTGCCCCGTGAGCCTGCAAGCCAAGAAGCGGCCCGAAGGCCGCATCCTGATGACCGCGCGCTGGGTGGTCGGCCACAAGGACGGCCGCCATCGCCTCTACGAGAATGGCGAGGTCGTCTTCGAGAACGGCGAAATCGTCTTCGTCGGCCATGGTTTCCCGGGCGAGGTTGCACGCCGGATCGACTATGGGCACGCCCTGATCGGGCCGGGCTTCGTCGACTGCGACGCGCTCTCCGACCTCGACACCACCATCCTCGGCTATGACAACCAGCCGGCCTGGAAGAAGGGCCGCGTCTGGCCGCGCAGCTATCTCGAGGCCGGTCCCTACGAGATGTACACGCGCGAGGAACTGGCCTTCCAGAAGCGCTATGCCTTCTCCCAGTTGATCCGCAACGGCATCACCACCGCGCTGCCGATCGCCTCGCTGTTCTACCGCGCCTGGGGCGAGACGGTGCAGGAATTCGAGGACGCTGCCGTTGCCGCCGCCGATCTCGGCATGCGCGCCTATCTCGGTCCGGCCTATCGCACCGGCAATCAGGTGGTCGAGAGCGACGGACGCGTCGTCACCTATTACGAGGAGGAGCGCGGTCTCGCCGAGCTCGATGCTGCCATCGACTTCGCGGGGCGTCATGAGGGCGTGGCCGGCGGGCTGATCCGCGCGATGTTCGCGCCCGACCGTATCGAGACCTCGACCGCCGAGCTTTTGCGCCGCACGGCGGCAGCCTCGCGCGAGCTCGACATTCCCGTCCGGCTGCATTGCTGCCAGTCGAAGATCGAATACGATCTCGTCCTCGCCCAGCACGGCATGAGCCCGCCGGAATGGCTGGAGAGCCTCGGCTTCCTCAACGAGCGCTGCCTGCTGCCGCATGGCACCGTCGTCTCCGGCAGCCGCCTGGTCGACCGCCCCGGCCGCGACCTTGAGATCATCCGCGATTCCGGCGCCAGCATCGTGCATTGCCCGCTCGTCTCGGGCCGGCACGGCAACAGCATCAATCATTTCGGCAGCTATCGCGCCATGGGCCTCAACATCGCCATGGGCACCGATACGGCACCGCCGGACATGGTGATGAACATGCAGACCGGCATGATCCTCTCCCGCACCATGGCCGGCAATGTCGGCGCCGTGCGCTCCGAGGATTATTACGACGCGGCGACCGTCGGCGGCGCGGATGCGCTGCAGCGGCCCGATCTCGGCCGCCTCCAGCCGGGCGCACGCGCCGATATCACCGTCTTCGAGTTCGACCGGCCGCATAGCGGGCAGATCATCGATCCCGTCCAGACGATGATGCTGACCGGCCATGGCCGCGACTTCGCGACCGTGGTGATCGACGGCCGCTTCGTCATGGAGAACCGGGCCATCCCCGGCCAGGACGAGGCTGCCGACAACGCCCGCGCCCAGAAGCAGTTCGAGGGCGTGATGGCGCGCTATCCCGAGCGCACGCTCGGCCACCCGCCGATGAGCGAAATCTTCTCGTCGAGCTACGCGATCGAACGCAGCGAGGCCTCTGCATGACCGCAACCGCCGCCCAGCCTCTCCTGTCCGTCCGCGACCTGCGCATCGTCTTCGATGGCCGCCACGGCCCGTTGACCGCGCTGGACGGCGTTTCCTTCGATATCGCGCCGGGGGAAATCCTCGGCGTGGTCGGCGAGTCCGGGGCGGGCAAGTCCCTGACCGGCACGGCGGTGATCGGGCTGCTCGATCCGCCGGGCCGTGTCGCCGGCGGCGAGATCCATCTCGCCGGCCAGCGCATCGACAACCTGCCGGCCGAGCAGATGCGCAAGCTGCGCGGCCGGCGCATCGGCGCGATCTTCCAGGACCCGCTGACCTCGCTGCACCCGCTGCTCAAGGTCGGCGACCAGCTCGTCGAGACCATCCTGACCCATCTGCCGGTCAGCCGCACGGAGGCGCGCAAGCGCGCGCTCGACCTGCTGAAGGAGGTCGGCATCCCCGCCGCCGAGACGCGGATCGACCATTTCCCGCACCAGTTCTCGGGTGGCATGCGCCAGCGCGTCGTCATCGCGCTCGCACTTTGCGCCGAGCCCTCGCTGATCATCGCCGACGAGCCGACGACCGCGCTCGACGTCTCGATCCAGGCGCAGATCACCACTTTGCTGAAGCGCCTCTGCCGCGAGCACGGCACGGCGATCATGCTGGTCACCCACGACATGGGCGTCATCGCCGAGACCGCCGACCGGGTCGCGGTGATGTATGCCGGCCGCATCGTCGAGATCGGCCCGGTCCAGGAGGTGACGCGGCGGCCGAGCCATCCCTATACCGCCGGGCTGATGGCCTCGATCCCCAGCGTCCATGTCCGCCATGAGCATCTCAACCAGATCGACGGCGCCATGCCGCGCCTCAACGCCATCCCGCCGGGCTGCGCCTTCAATCCGCGCTGTGGCCGCGCCGAAGCCTTCTGCCGCGAGAACAAGCCCGGCCTGCCTCTCTCTGGGCATGCCGCAGCCTGCCATTTCCCCCTGAAGGAGGCGGCCCATGCTTGAGCAAGTCACGATGCCCGCCCCGGCCCGGGCCGCCGGCGACGACATCATCCTCGATGTCGCCGCAGCCTCCTGCCGCTTCGATGTCTCGGCGCCGGCGCTCTCGCGCCTGTTTTCGCATGAGCCGCGGCGCATTTTGCGCGCGGTCGAGAACGTCTCCTTCACCGTGAAGCGCGGCACCACCTTCAGCATCGTCGGCGAGTCCGGCTGCGGAAAGTCGACGCTCGCCCGCATGGTCGTAGGCCTCCAGCGCCCGACCGAGGGCAAGCTGAGCTTCCGCGATATCCGCCGTGCGGACGGGACCATCGGCCCGCCGCGCGTGCAGATGATCTTCCAGGACCCCTATGCCTCGCTCAATCCGCGCTGGCGCGTCGGCGACATCATCGCCGAGCCGATCCGCGAGTTGGGCCTGCGCGCCGACGAGATGGCGATCCAGCAGCGCGTCGGCGATCTCCTGGAAACCGTCGGCCTCTCGCGCACCGATGCGAGCCGCTATCCGCATGCCTTCTCGGGCGGCCAGCGCCAGCGCATCTCGATTGCGCGCGCGCTCGCGACCGAGGCGGATTTTCTCGTCTGCGACGAGCCGACCTCGGCGCTCGACGTCTCCGTGCAGGCGCAGATCCTCAACCTGATGGTCCGGCTGCAGAAGGAATTCGGGCTGACCTATCTCTTCATCAGCCACAATCTCTCGGTCGTCCGGCACATGTCGGACGATCTCGCGATCATGTATCTCGGCCGCTTCGTAGAGGCGGGCCCGGCCGAGCAGGTCTTCACCCGGCCGCAGCACCCCTATACCCGCCTGTTGCTCGACACGATCCCCGATGTCGAGCGTCCGAACCGGGAGCGCCGGCCGATGTCCGGCGAGGTGCCGAGCCCGATCAGCCCACCGGCCGGCTGCACCTTCAACCCGCGCTGCGCGCAAGCCGCCGATCGCTGCCGCGTCGAGCGGCCGGAACTGCGGCAGCTGGGCGGCGTCCGCGTCTCCTGCCACTTTGCCTGAAGTGTGGGCACCGCTGACCCGACCTCAGTGGCATCGAGCCACAGCCTTTTCATTTCGGGGCGCGCCGCAGGCGTGAACCCGGAACCCACGACCGGGTGAGGCAGTCGATGAGCGGTTGCTGAACGCTCGCCTAGTCGTGGGTTCCGGGTTCTTCGCTCCGCGAAGCCCCGGAATGACAAAGAAGCGCGCCCGCTCAGCCGACCAGCGTCGCTTCCAGCGTGATCGGCGCCTTGAATAGCTTCGAGACCGGGCAGCCGGCCTTGGCCTTGCCGGCCAGCGACTCGAAGGTCGCCTGGTCGGTGCCGGGCACCTTGCCCTTCAGCGTCAGGTGGATCGCGGTGATCGCGTAGCCGTCGTCGAGCTTGTCGAGCGTCACGCGCGCCGTGGTGTCCAGTGCATCGGCCTTGAGCCCGGCTTCGCCGAGAATGAGCGAGAGCGCCATGGTGAAGCAGGCGGCATGCGCGGCGCCGATCAGCTCCTCGGGATTGCTGCCGGGCTTGCCCTCGAAGCGGCTGGCGAAGCCGTAAGGGTAGGCGTCGAGTGCCTTGGTCTCGGTCGAGATCGTGCCCTTGCCGTCCTTGATGCCGCCCTCCCAATGGGCCGCGCCGGTCTTGTTGATCGCCATGATGCTGTCTCCCGTTCTGGTTGGATCGGTATCCTGCAGCAGGAACGCTACCCTTCGACAACGGTCGAGTGCGAGTCCGGTTCACCGGTACGCGACCGCCAGAGGACAAATATGCCGAATTGCCGTAAGGTCATCGCCTCGGACGCTGGAGGCTGCCATGACCGCATTCAATGCCGTTCGTTTCAAGGTGAAGCCGGGGATGGAGACCGCCTTTCTCGACGCTCATCGCAACGTCGCCGCCGATTGGCCGGGCCTACGGCACGCGAACATCATCGCGGCCGGCGAGGGGCGTTATTGCATCATCGCGGAATGGGAGAACATGGATGCGATGGTGGCGGCCCGCCCGCAGATGATCGCCACGCTGAACAGCTTCCGTCATACGCTCGATGATCTCGGTGGCGGGCTCGGTGTCACCGATCCGATCGCCGGCACGGTGGCCCTGTCGCTGAAATAGAGCCCGCACCCGCGCGAGGCCGCGCAGGATGTCAGAAGCGAAAGGCCCGCACCGATCGCTCGATGCAGGCCCTCTGATTGGCCGAAGATGTCGTCGCTCAGCGGAACAGGGCCAGCGACTTCGACAGCGTGATCCAGACGCCCCAGGCGATCGGCAGGCCGACCACGGCCCAGGCGAGGAGAGCGGTGCCGTCGAAGCCGCCCTTGCCGATGCCGTAGGAGCCGTAATGCGCGGTCGCGTCGACATTCGCCGACCGCTTCTGCAATGCCGCGACCTCGGCATCCTTCATGAACCATTTGGCCGCGACCGGGCGGACCAGCAGGTTGCAGAGGAAGCCGAGCACCAGCATGCCGGCGAGGATGTACATGGTGCGGTCATAGACCTGCGCGCGCGGCACGCCGGCCGCGATCTGCGCTTCGCGGATATAGTTCACCACGACCGGGCCGATGATGCCGGCGGTCGACCACGCCGTCAGCAGGCGGCCATGGATGGCGCCGACGAACTGCGTGCCGAACATGTCGGCGAGATAGGCCGGCACCGTCGCGAAGCCGCCGCCATACATCGACAGGATGATGCAGAAGAAGCCGACGAAGAGCGCCAGAGACCCGGCATGCGCCGCCCAGGGCGAGAGCGCATAGAGCAGGATGCCGAGCCCGAAGAAGGTGGCATAGGTCAGCTTGCGCCCGAGCTTGTCCGAAAGCGAGGCCCAGAAGAAGCGCCCGGCGATGTTGAACAGCGAGAGCAGGCCGACGAAGGCCGCCGCGATCGTGGCGATCTGCGTCTTCTGCGCGGCGTCGAGCGCGGAAAAGCCGATCTCCGGCTTGCCGATCAGCGAGCCCGCGAAGATCTCCTGCAGCATCGGAGAGGCCATGCCGAGCACGCCGATGCCGGCCGAGACGTTGAGGGTCAGCACCGACCAGATCAGCCAGAACTGCTTGGTCTTGTGCGCGTTCTTCAGGTGGACATGGCCGGAGGTGATCATGGCGTTCTGGGTCGCCGGCGGCGTCCAGCCCTCGGGGCGCCAGTTCGCCGGCGGCACGCGATAGCCGAAGGTGCCGGCCATCATGAAGACGAAATAGATCGCGGCCATGGCGACGAAGGTCTGCCAGACGCCGACCGATTGCGCCGTCTTGAAATGGTTCATCAGCATGTCCGCCAGCGGCGAGCCGATCATCGCGCCGCCGCCGAAGCCCATGATCGCCATGCCGGTCGCCATGCCGCGCCGGTCCGGGAACCATTTCACCAGCGTCGAGACCGGCGAGATGTAGCCGAGACCGAGGCCGATGCCGCCGATCACGCCGGAGCCCAGCCACATCAGCCAGAGCTGGTGCCAGTAGATGCCGAGCGCCGAGATCAAGAGGCCGCCGCACCAGCAGAGCGTCGAGACGAAGGCCGCCTTGCGCGGGCCGACCCGCTCAAGCCAGCCGCCCCAGATCGCGGCCGATGAGCCGAGCAGCACGAAGAACAGCGTGTACATCCAGCCGAGATCGGCGACCTTCCAGTCGCAGGTCGTGGTGAACAGCGAGCCGATCAGGCCGACATCCGCCGCGCAGGCGACGGGCTTGGTGATGCCGATCGCCTGGCTCAGCGGCAGCCAGAACACCGAGAAACCATAGGCCATGCCGATGCACAGATGGATGCAGAGCGCGGCCGGCGGCACGAGCCAGCGGTTGAAGCCCGGCTTGGCGATGGTCCGTTCGCGGTCGAGCAGGCCGATACCACCCCCGACCTGTCCGATATCCTGTGCGACACTCATTCCCCGGTTCCTTTCCCCATGGCTTCGCCGTTCGGGCCGGGTAGGGTCCCAGCTCGCTTGTGTCTTCTCATCGCCGGCAGAACCGGCGTCTGGCTGCTAACCTCCGCGCCCGGGCCTGATCTGCGGCAGGGCTTGCCGCAGCAGGGGCGTGAGGTCCTCCGGCCGGTTGGCGAAAGCGGCGAGGAAGTCCTCGCGCATGCGCCCGGTCCAGAACTGGTTGATATGGTCGGCGACGGAAGCGGCCGCTTCCGCCTCGGGATAGGACTTGAAGAAATCGGCGATCTGCCCGGCCATGCGCCGGAGCTTCTCGACGTTTTCAGCGTGGTGATCGGTGGTCAGGCCAGCCTCCGTCATCGGGCGATCGTCTCGGGCTCGGGCGCGAGCGCCCCGGTGAAGACGATGCAGCCGTCGCGGCGCGCGACCGCGGCCACGGTCAGGCCGAGGTGCCGGGCGCGCTCGATCGCGAGCGAGGTTGGCGCGGAGATCGCGACCAGCGTGCCGGCGCCGAAGATCGCGGCCTTCTCGACCATCTCGAAGGAAGCGCGGCTGGTGACGAGCAGGAAGCCTTCGCTCGCATCCGCCCCGGCGCGCAAACGGGCGCCGATCAGCTTGTCGAGCGCGTTATGCCGGCCGACATCCTCGCGCACGGCGAGGATCGCGCCGGAGGCATCGCACCACGCGGCGCCATGGACGGCGCGGGTGAGCTGGTTCAGCGGCTGATGCTTGTCGAGCGCTGCGAGCGCGGTCTCGATCGCCGCGGCGGATACGGCGCGGGAAGCCCGCGTCGCGGCATCGGCCATCGGGATTTCCTCGATGGTCTCGACGCCGCAGAGCCCGCAGGAGGTCCGGCCCGAGAGATTGCGCCGCCGCGCCAGATGCTCGCGGAAACGCCCCGGAGCGAGCTCGACCGTGACGATGACGCCTTCGTCCTTCGGCTCGACGGCGATGCCACGGATCTCGTCCGCCCCGCGCACGATGCCCTCGGTCAGGCTGAACCCGGTGACGAAATCCTCGAGGTCCGACGGGCTCGCCATCATCACCGCATAGGGCATGTTGCCGTAGACGATGTTGATGGGGGTCTCGACCGCGACCTCGATCTGGCGCGCGCCCTCCTGCGCCACGCCGAATCGCAGCGGCTCGGCCGTGACGGCGGCCGAGGCCGGCGGCTGGGCTTCGCGGTTATTCCGCGGCATCGGGCAGGCGCTCCGCGATCCGGCGCAAGGTCACGTCTTCCTCGAAATTCTTCTCCTGCCAGGCGGAATACGCGTTGGTGCGCCGGACCTCAACGGCGGTGACCTTGTATTCCGGGCAGTTCGTCGCCCAGTCCGAATAATCGGTGGTGATGACGTTGGCGCCGGTCTTGGCGTGGTGGAAGGTCGTATAGACCACGCCCGGCTGCATCCGCTCGGAGATCACCGCCCGCAGCGCGATATCGCCCGAGCGGCTGGCCAGCGCGACGAGATCGCCGTCGCGGATGCCGCGGCTCTCGGCATCGAAGGCATGGATCTCCAGCACATCCTCGTCATGCCAGGCGCCGTTTTCGGTGCGCCGGGTCTGCGCGCCGACATTGTATTGCGAGAGGATGCGGCCCGTCGTGAGCAGCAGCGGGAAGCGCGGTCCCGTGCGTTCATCGGTCGGGATGTATTCGGTGATCATGAACTTGCCCTTGCCGCGCACGAAGCGGTCGACATGCATCAAGGGCGTGCCGGTCGGCGCCTTGTCGTTGCAGGGCCACTGCACCGAGCCGAGCTTCTCCAGCTTGTCGTAGGAGACGCCGGCGAAGCTGGGCGTCAACCGCGCGATCTCGTCCATGATCTCGCTGGGATGGCTGTAGCTCATCTCGTAGCCGAGGGCGCGGGCCAGATCGATCGTGACCTGCCATTCGTCCTTGCCGGCGAGCGGCGCCATCACCTGCCGCACGCGGTTGATGCGGCGCTCGGCATTGGTGAAGGTGCCGTCCTTCTCCAGGAAGGAGGCGCCCGGCAGGAAGACATGGGCGTATTTCGCCGTCTCGTTCAGGAAGATGTCCTGGATGACGACGCATTCCATCGAGGCCAAGCCCGCCGTGACATGCTTGGTGTTGGGGTCGGACTGGGCGATGTCCTCGCCCTGGACATAGAGCCCCTTGAAGGTGCCGCCGACCGCCTCGTCCAGCATGTTGGTGATGCGCAGACCCTGCTCGGCATCGAGCGGCACGCCCCAGAGCATCTCGAAGACCTGACGGGTCGAGTCGTCGGAGACGTGGCGATAGCCCGAGAATTCGTGCGGGAAGGAGCCCATGTCGCAGGAGCCCTGCACATTGTTCTGCCCGCGCAGCGGATTGATGCCGACGCCGTCGCGCCCGATATTGCCGGTCGCCATGGCCAAGTTGGCCATCGCCATTACCGTGGTCGAGCCCTGGCTGTGCTCGGTGACGCCGAGGCCGTAATAGATCGCGCCATTGCCGCCGGTCGCGTAGAGCCGCGCCGCCCCGCGCACATCGGCCGCCGGCACGCCGGTATAGGTCTCGCTCGCCTCCGGCGAATTCTCCTCGCGGGCGACGAAGCGGGCCCAGTGCTCGAAATCGCCGAGATCGCAGCGCTCGCGGACATAAGCCTCGTCGATCAGCCCTTCGGTGACGACGACATGGCTGAGCGCATTGAGCAGCGCGACATTGGTGCCGGGCCTGAGCGGCAGGTGGTAATCCGCTTTGATATGCGGTGATTGCACCATGTCGATCTTGCGGGGATCGGCGACGATCAGGCGGGCGCCCTCGCGGATGCGCTTCTTCATGCGCGAGGCGAAGACGGGGTGTCCGTCGGTCGGGTTGGCGCCGATGATCAGGATGACGTCGGATTTGGCGACCGACTTGAAGTCCTGCGTGCCGGCCGAGGTGCCGAGCGTCGTCCGCAGGCCATAGCCGGTCGGCGAATGGCAGACGCGGGCGCAGGTATCGACATTGTTGTTGCGGAAGGCGGCGCGCACCAGCTTCTGGACGAGGAAGACCTCCTCGTTGGTGCAGCGCGACGAGGTGATGGCGCCGACCGATTCACGGCCGTACTTCGCCTGGATGCGCTTGAACTCGGAGGCTGCGTAGCTGATCGCCTCTTCCCACGACACTTCGCGCCACGGGTCCGTGATCTTGGCCCGGATCATCGGCTTGGTCATGCGGTCGGTATGGGTGGCATAGCCCCAGGCGAAGCGGCCCTTGACGCAGCTATGGCCCTCATTGGCCTTGCCGTCCTTGTAGGGCACCATGCGGATGACGCGGTCGCCCTGCATCTCCGCCTTGAAGGAGCAGCCGACGCCGCAATAGGCGCAGGTCGTGACCACCGAATGCTCGGGCTGGCCATGCTCGATGACCTTGTTCTCCATCAGCGTCGCCGTTGGGCAGGCCTGCACGCAGGCGCCGCAGGAGACGCATTCGGATCCCAGGAAATCGGTCGGCCCCGCCGCGACGCGCGAGTCGAAGCCGCGGCCGGTAATCGTTAGTGCGAAAGTGCCTTGCACCTCCTCGCAGGCGCGCACGCAGCGATTGCAGACGATGCATTTCGACGGGTCGTAGGTGAAATAGGGGTTGGAGGTGTCCTTCGCGAGCCAGTTCTCGTTGACCGCGCCGTCCTTGCCCTTGGCGAAGACGTGGTTCTCGCCCTCGTAGCCGTAGCGGACCTCGCGCAGGCCCACGGCGCCGGCCATGTCCTGCAACTCGCAATCGCCATTGGCCGAGCAGGTCAGGCAGTCCAGCGGATGGTCGGAGATGTAGAGCTCCATCACACCCTTGCGTAAGGACGACAGGTTCTCCGACTGGGTGCGGACGACCATGCCCTCTTCGGCCGGCGTCGTGCAGGAGGCGGGCGTGCCGCGCCGCCCCTCGATCTCGACGAGGCAGAGCCGGCAGGAGCCGAAGGGTTCGAGCGAGTCGGTGGCGCAGAGCTTCGGAATCGCCGTTCCCATGCTCATCGCCGCCGCCATCACCGAGGTGCCGGCCGGCACCGTGACGCTCTGGCCGTCGATGGTCAGCGTCACCGTCTTCTCGGAGAGCCGGATCGGCGTGCCGTAGTCGATTTCCTTGATCAGGGCCATGGCGGCATCCTCATATCCGGCGCTCGGCGGTAGGCTCTCCTTCTCCCCTTGCGGGAGAAGGTGGCCGCGCAGCGGCCGGATGAGGGGTCGCGCTGCGGTCCCCGCTCTGCAATCTGGAAGGTGCAAGACGGGCGGCGTCACGCGACCCCTCACCGCAACCCTCTCGCGCAAGGGGAGAGGGGGCAGGGCCGTGCCCCTCACGGTCGAAATCTTCGGGGAAATGGTTGAGCGCGCTCAGTACCGGCATGGGGGTGAGCCCGCCCATGGCGCAGAGCGATGCGTCGGTCATCAGCTTCGAGAGATCGCGCAGCACGGCGATGTTCTTGGGAACCTCGGTGCCGGCGATGATGCGGTCCATCGTCTCGACGCCGCGCGTCGCGCCGATGCGGCAGGGCGTGCACTTGCCGCAGCTTTCCTTGGCGCAGAATTCGAAGGCGAAGCGCGCCTGCTTGGCCATGTCGACGCTGTCGTCGAACACGACGATGCCGCCATGGCCGAGCATCGCGCGCATGGCCGCCAATGCCTCGTAGTCCATCTGCACGTCGAGCTGCCCGGCCGTGAGATAGGCGCCGAGCGGCCCTCCGACCTGCACGGCCCGGATCGGCCGGCCCGAGAGCGTGCCGCCGCCCATGTCCTCGATGATCTCGCGCAAGGAGATGCCGAAGGCGAGCTCGATCAGTCCGCCGCGCCTGACGTTGCCGCCGAGCTGGATCGGCAGCGTGCCACGCGAGCGACCCATGCCGTAATCGGCATAGGCCTGCGCGCCGTGGTCCAGGATCCAGGGCACGGCGGCGAAGGAGAGCACGTTGTTGACGACGGTCGGCTTGCCGAAGAGACCTTGCAAAGCCGGCAGGGGCGGCTTGGCCCGGACGATGGCGCGCTTGCCTTCGAGGCTTTCGAGCAGCGAGGTTTCCTCGCCGCAGATATAGGCGCCCGCGCCGAGCCGCACTTCCAGGTGGAACGCGTGCTCCGAGCCCAGCACCGAGGCGCCGATCAGCCCGGCGGCTTCGGCCTTCAGGATGGCGCGCTGCAAAGTGCGGTAGGCATGCGGATATTCGGAGCGCAGATAGATGTAGCCGCGCGTCGCCCCGACCGCGATCGCCGCGATCGTCATGCCCTCGATGGTGAGATAGGGGTCGCCTTCGAACAGCATCCGGTCGGCAAAGGTGCCGCTATCGCCCTCGTCGGCATTGCAGACGATATATTTCTGCTCGGCTTTCGCGTCGTGGACGGTCTTCCACTTGATGCCGGTCGGGAAGCCGGCGCCGCCGCGCCCGCGCAGGCCGGAGGTCTTCACCGCCTCGACGATCTCGCCGCCGGTGAGCGCCAGCGCCTTTTCCAGCCCCTTGAAGCCGCCATGGGCACGATAGTCCGCGATCGAGAGCGGATCGATGACGCCGACGCGCTCGAAGGTCAGGCGCTGCTGACGCTTCATCCAGTCGAGCTCTTCGGTCTTACCGAGGCGCAAGGCGTGGGCACCGCCCGAGGTAAGGCCGGCGTCGAACAGCGCAGCGACGTCCTTCGTCGCGACCGGGCCATAGGCGATCCGGCCTTCCGCCGTCTCGACCTCGACCAAAGGCTCCAGCCAGAGCAGGCCGCGCGAACCGTTGCGGACGACCTCGATGGAAAGCCCGCGCGCTTCGGCTTCGCGCGCCACGGCCTGCGCGACCGCTTCTGCGCCGACCGACAGGGCGGCGGCGTCGGTGGGAACGAATATCCGGACCGGGTTGGCGCTCATGAATGCGCCCTTCCGTGCTGGCAGAGCCCGGCGATGCGGGCGGCATCGACGCGCCCGATCAATTCGCCATCGACCAGGGCGGAGGGCCCGAGCGCGCAATTGCCGAGACAATACACCGTTTCGACGATGGCGTCGCCGGCATGGTGGTCGTCGACTGCGATGCCATGCGTCCGGGCGAGGTCATCGACGACCGTTTCGCAACCCAAGGCCTGGCAGGCCTCGGCCCGGCAGAGCTTGATGACGCGCGTCGGCTGCGGGGTGGTCTTGAAGTCGTGGTAGAAGGAGATCGCGCCATGGACCTCGGCCCGCGACAGGTTCAGCACCTCGGCGATCAACGGCACGGCCTGCGGGTCGACATAGCCGAACTCGTCCTGCAGGGCGTGCAGCATCGGCAGCGTGGCGCCTTCCAGATGCGCCAGCCCCGCGACGATCATGCGTGCGCTGTCCTGATCCCAGGCCGGATAAGCCGCCATTTTTCCTCCATAGGCCCGGTTCGCCGGGCGCTCGTTAAGGGGAGGGTGGTTGAAACTGGAATGATTTCAAATCGTTTCTTTCGAAGGCGTGATAGGTTCTGACTATCAAAACGAAGCGATGGCGGCTGGTGTGGCCTGAGTGGCCAGATTCCATGGCTTGAAAATTTCGGAAAGCTGGCATTTTGCGCTGCACCATGCGGTGGCGCTTCTACGACGATAGGCGAAGTCTATCGTACGATCGGCCGCCGCGGCAGCCCGGCATCGGCGACGGGCTTCGTCATCATCAGGAGGTTGCGGGCGAGCGGTGCCACCGGCTGCCGGTCCGCCACGATCAGGCCGATCGTGCGCTGCGCCTCCGGCTCGACCAGAGACAGCGCCCTCGTGCCGAGCGGCACGCCGAAGAACTCCAGCAATTGCAGCGAGACGATGCTGGCGACGCCCTGGATGCCGGCATGCGAACAGAGGTTGAAGATCGAGTTGGTCTCGATCATCGGCCGCGGCGCGGTGCCGACCGAGCGGAAGATGCCGTCGATGATGCGCCGGTTCTGCATGTCGCCGGTGAGCAGGCAGAGCTTCTGCTCGGCCGCTTCCGCCCAGGTGATCGTATCGCGCGCGCCGAACGGCCCGTCCTCGCGCGTCAGCAGCACATAGGATTCCTGGTAGATCGGCTTGGAGATCACCCGGTCGAGCGGCTCGTTGTCGAGATAGGTCAGCCCGACATCGAGCTCGAAATCGTCGATGCCCTGCTGGATCTCCTGCGAGGTCAGCGACAGCACGGTCAGCGACACCGCCGGATAGCGCTCCGAGAAGGGGGCGGTGATATGGGCGATCATCGGCAGCGCGGTCGGGATCGCGCCGAGCCGGATCCGGCCGGAGACGCCCTCGCGCAGTTCGGCGATCGAATCCTTCATCACCTCGGCCTCGGCCAGGATGCGCCTGGCATGGGCGAGCACGACCTCGCCCTCCTTGGTGAAGCCCTGGAAGCGCCGCCCGCGCTCGACGATCAGCACGCCGAGCTCCTCCTCGAGCTGCACGATCGCGGCCGAGAGCGTCGGCTGCGAGACATGGCAGGCCTCGGCCGCGCGGCGGAAATGCTTCTCGCGGGCGAGCGCGTCGAGATAGACCAGTTGGCGAATGATCATGATGTCGTGTCGGCCACGGCACCGGTCGCCGCGGGCGCGAGCATCGGCATAGCCGCGCGCCGTGGCAAGGGCGGCGGTTGCATTCCTGCAAACAGCCTGTTGCTGCCGGGGCAACGCTCTGAGAATTGCGTTGCGGCAATGCCGCCCCTACCTCCCGGAAGTCGGGATGGCCGGCAGGCAAAGGGCTGCGTCGCAGCCTCGGGATGATCATGGCACAGGAACTGGAATTCGGGCTCGACACCTTCGGCGACGTCACCAACGGGGCGGATGGCAAGCCGCTGCCGCATGCGCAGGTGATCCGCAATCTCGTCGACGAAGCCGTCCTGGCCGATCAGGTCGGTATCGATTTCATCGGGGTCGGCGAGCATCATCGCGCCGATTTCGCGGTCTCCTCGCCGGAGACGGTGCTGGCCGGGATGGCCACGCGCACCAGCCGGATCAAGCTCGGCTCCGCGGTCACCGTGCTGAGCTCGGATGATCCGATCCGCGTCTTCCAGCGCTTCGCGTCGGTCGATGCGCTGTCGAACGGGCGCGCCGAGGTCATCCTGGGTCGGGGCTCCTTCACCGAGTCCTTCCCGCTCTTCGGGCTCGACCTGCGCGATTACGAGAAGCTGTTCGAGGAAAAGCTCGATCTCTTCGCCGGCCTGCTGCCGCAGGAGCCTTTGACCTGGCAGGGCTCGATCCGTCCGCCGCTCAAGGACCAGCTCGTCTATCCGCCGGTCGAGAACGGCCCGCTCAAGACCTGGATCGGCGTCGGCGGCAGCCCGGAATCGGTAGTGCGCGCGGTGCGCTACGACCTGCCCTTGATGCTCGCCATCATTGGTGGTGATCCCTTGCGCTTCAAGCCGTTCGTGGACTTGTACCACCGTGCCTACGGCCAGATCGGCAAGCCGGCCAAGCCCGTCGGCGTGCACTCGCCGGGCTATGTCGCGGCGACCGACGAGCAGGCGAAGGAGGAATTCTTCCCGGCCTTCAAGCAGATGCGGGACCGCATCGGCGCCGAGCGCGGCTGGCCTCCGATGGGCCGGGACGAGTTCGAGCAGGAGGTCGCGCGCGGCTCGCTCTATCTCGGCTCGCCCGAGACGGTGGCCCGCAAGATCGCTGCTACCGCCAAGGGGCTGGGCATCGCCCGCTTCCAGCTCAAGTACAGCGCCGGCCCGCTGGAGCATGAGAAGGCGATGGAGTGCATCCGGCTCTATGGCGAGAAGGTCGTCCCGCTGGTGCGGGAGATGTTGGCCTGAAGGTCCAATGCCGCAGCGCTCCCTCCGTGGTCATCCCGGGCGGAGCGCAGCGGAGACCCGGGATCCATGCCGGAACTTTCTTCGGAAGCGCTCCGGAATGGATCCCGGATCGGCGCGGCTTCGCCGCTTGTCCGGGATGACCGCATACGGGATTGGGGCCGGAGTGCTTAGGGCGCCTTCAGCGGATCGACCGAGAGCGTCCGCTTCAGCGCTCTCAGGCCGAAGGTCGTCCGCGTCTGCCGGACACCCGGAATGCGGTAGATCGTTCCGCGCAGGAAGCGCTCGTAATGGTCGGTGCCGCTGACCACGACCTTGGCGAGATAATCGTATTCGCCGGTGACCAGGTGCGCCTCGACCACCTCCGGCGCGCGGCTCAGCGCCTCGCCGCACTGGTCGAGCACCTTGTCGTCATGCTTGTCGAGCGTGATCTCGACGAAGACGATATTGTTGTAGCCGAGCGCCTTGTGGTCGAGCAGCGCGACATATTTCTCGATCGCGCCGGATTCCTCCAAGCGCTTCACCCGCGTCCAGCAGGGGGAGGGGGAGAGCCCCACTTTTTCGGCTAGCGCCTGCGTGGTCAGGCGCCCGTCATCCCGCAACGCAGCGAGAATCTTGCGATCGATCAGATCGAGAGCAGGACCGTTCTGGCTCTTTTTGTTCATCGGGAGATCATTCTGAGAATGGCGGGTAGGGCAGATGTTTCTTCTGCCTGATTTCGCCGTTTCCGACAAATTCGGAATGAACCTCCGAACCGTCCCCATTAGCGTTGGTTGCAAGGGGAACGATCGCCGGCCGGCTATGCGCCTTGCCGCATCACGAAGAGCGCGAGAGGCGCTTGCGGGATGCGCGCGAAGGCGGAATGCTGGTGGGGTCAGGGATGGAGGCGCTCATGAGCAGCGACAAGTCAGGCCAGGCGCCGGCAGCAACCCAGCCACTGCAGTTCCATGTCCCCAAGCCTGCGAGTCGTCCCGGCGAGAAACCGGACTTCTCCCATGTCGTGATCCCGAAGGCCGGCTCCGTCGCGCGCCCGCCGGTCGATGTCGATCCCAAGGATATCCGCGACCTCGCCTATTCGATCATCCGCGTGCTCGACCGCGAGGGCGAGGCGGTCGGTCCCTGGGTGCCCGATCTCTCGCATGACGACCTGATCCGGGGCCTGCGCCACATGATGACTTTGCGCACCTTCGACGGGCGCATGCAGATGGCGCAGCGCCAGGGCAAGACCTCGTTCTACATGCAGCACACGGGCGAGGAGGCGGTGAGCTGCGCCTTCCGCATCGCGCTCCAGCCGGGCGACATGAACTTCCCGACCTATCGTCAGGCCGGCCTGCTGATCGCGCACGACTACCCGCTGGTCGACATGATGTGCCAGATCTACTCGAACGAGCGCGACCCGATGAAGGGCCGGCAATTGCCTGTGATGTACTCCTCCAAGGAGCACGGCTTCTTCTCGATCTCGGGCAATCTCGCGACCCAATACGTGCAGGCCGTCGGCTGGGCGATGGCCTCGGCGATCAAGAACGACACCCGCATCGCCGCCGCCTGGATCGGCGACGGCTCGACGGCGGAATCGGATTTCCATGCGGCGCTGGTCTTCGCCTCGACCTACAAGGCGCCGGTCGTCCTCAACGTCGTCAACAACCAATGGGCGATCTCGACCTTCCAGGGCATCGCGCGCGGCGGCTCCGGCACGTTTGCAGCAAGGGGCCTCGGCTTCGGCATCCCGGCACTCCGCGTCGACGGCAACGACTACCTCGCGGTCTATGCGGTCGCGCAATGGGCGGTAGAGCGCGCCCGCCGCAATCTCGGCCCGACGCTGGTCGAATACGTCACCTATCGCGCCGGCGCCCATTCCACCTCGGACGACCCCTCCGCCTATCGCCCCAAGCACGAATCCGACGACTGGCCCTTGGGCGACCCGCTGATCCGCCTGAAGCAGCATCTGATCGCGGTCGGCGCCTGGTCGGAAGAGCGCCACAAGCAGGCGGAGGCCGAGATTCTCGCCACCGTCATCGCGGCGCAGAAGGAGGCCGAGAGCTTCGGCACGCTGCATTCCGGCGGCAAGCCCTCGGCGCGCGACATTTTCGAGGACGTCTATGCCGAGCTGCCGCCGCATCTGCGCCGCCAGCGCCAGCAGATCGGAGTCTGACCCGATGGCACGCATGACGATGATCGAGGCGATCCGCTCCGCCATGGACGTCTCCATGGGCCGCGACGACGATGTCGTGGTCTTCGGCGAGGATGTCGGCTTCTTCGGCGGCGTCTTCCGCTGCACTCACGGGCTGCAGCAGAAATACGGCGTGTCCCGCTGCTTCGACGCGCCGATCAGCGAGGCCGGCATCGTCGGCACCGCGATCGGCATGGCTTCCTATGGCCTGAAGCCCTGCATCGAGATCCAGTTCGCCGACTACATGTACCCGGCCTATGACCAGATCGTCTCGGAAGCCGCCCGCCTGCGCTACCGCTCGGCCGGCGACTTCACTTGCCCGCTGGTGATCCGCATGCCGACCGGCGGCGGCATTTTTGGCGGCCAGACCCATAGCCAGAGCCCGGAAGCGCTCTTCACCCATGTCTCCGGCCTGAAGACGATCGTCCCGTCCAACCCCTACGATGCCAAGGGCCTGCTGATCGCCGCGATCGAGGACCCCGATCCGGTGATCTTCCTCGAGCCGAAGCGGCTCTATAACGGCCCCTTCGACGGCCATCATGAGCGCCCGGTCACGGCCTGGTCGAAGCACGAGCTCGCGGAGGTGCCGGAGGGCCATTACACCGTGCCGCTCGGCAAGGCGGTGACGCGGCGCGAGGGCTCGGCCGTCACGATCCTCGCCTATGGCACGATGGTCCACGTCGCGCTGGCGGCGGCCGAGGATACCGGCATCGACGCCGAGGTCATCGACCTGCGCACGCTGGTCCCGCTCGATCTCGACGCGATCGTCGCCTCGGTCCAGAAGACCGGCCGCTGCATCGTGCTGCACGAGGCGACGCTCACCTCTGGCTTCGGCGGCGAGCTTACCGCGCTGGTGCAGGAGCATTGCTTCTATCATCTGGAGGCGCCGGTGATGCGCGTTACCGGCTGGGATACGCCCTATCCGCATGCGCAGGAATGGGACTATTTCCCCGGCCCGGCCCGCCTCAGTCAGGCGCTGCTAGATATCATGGAGGCACGTTGATGGCCGAGCGCATCATCAAGCTGCCGGATGTCGGTGAGGGTATCGCGGAAGCGGAACTCGTCGAGTGGCACGTCAAGGTCGGGGACATCGTCCGGGAGGACGACCTGCTCGCTGCCGTGATGACCGACAAGGCGACGGTCGAGATTCCCTCTCCCGTCGAAGGCGAGGTCACCTGGGTCGGCGCCGAGGTCGGCGACACCGTCGCGATCGGCTCGGCCATCGTGAAGCTCAAGGTCGCGGGCGAGGGTGCCGCGGTCGAAGAGCCTGCCGAAGACGTGCCTGCCGAGAAGCCGGTGCCCGCTCCTGTCGCCGCGCTGGCCAAGGCCGAAAAGCCTGCCGCGACGGTGGCCCCCGCCAAGCCGGCTGCGCCATCTCCGCCGCCACCCAAGCCCGGGCGCGCTGACGCAGCCCCGGCCCAACGCCGTGCGCCGGGCGAGAAGCCGCTCGCTTCGCCGGCCGTGCGCCTGAAGGCGCGCGAGGCCGGGGTCGATCTGCGTCAGGTCCAGGGCACCGGGCCGGCCGGCCGCATCAGCCATCAGGATATCGACGCCTTCCTGCTGCGGGGCCCCGAGCCAGCGCGTGGCGGCGGGCTCGTCGAGCAGAGCGCCGTCACCGAGGTCAAGATCGTCGGCCTGCGCCGCCGCATCGCCGAGAAGATGGCGCTGTCGAAATCGCGCATCCCGCACATCACCATCGTCGAGGAGGTGAATGTCTCAGCCCTGGAGGATTTGCGCGCGACCCTCAACAAGAAGCCGACGCCGGAGCGGCCGAAGCTGACGCTATTGCCCTTCCTGATGCGCGCCATGGTCAAGGCGCTCGCCGAGCAGCCGGCGCTGAATGCGCTCTATGACGATGATGCCGGCATCGTGCGCCAGCACGCCGCGATCAATATCGGCATCGCCACGCAGACGCCGACCGGCCTGATCGTGCCGGTGGTGAAGCATGCCGAGGCACGCGACCTCTGGGGCTGCGGCATCGAGCTCGCCCGCCTCGCCGAGCGCGGCCGGCAGGGCACCGCGACGCGGGACGAACTCACCGGCTCGACCATCACCATCACCTCGCTGGGAGCGCTCGGCGGGATCGCGACCACGCCGGTGATCAACTATCCGGAAGTCGCCATCGTCGGCGTCAACAAGATGGTCGTGCGTCCGGTCTGGGACGGCACCACCTTCGTGCCGCGCAAGATGATGAACCTCTCCTCCAGCTTCGACCACCGCGTCATCGATGGCTGGGACGCCGCCGTCTTCGTGCAGCGGCTGAAGGAGCTGCTGGAGAACCCGGCCACGCTCTTCGTGGATATGTGACGTGATGGTTGTGGTGCCTGAACAGAGCGGGTCATCCCGGACGCAGCGAAGCGAAGATCCGGGATCCATGCCTGAACCTTTCCTGGGAATGCTCCGGCATGGATCCCGGGTCGCCCTTCGGTCGCCCGGGATGACGGCGTGGTTCGGGCGAGACATTCTCCCCTGCGGTGGTGGAGCGAACGCATGACCGAAATCACCTGCAAGCTCCTCGTCATCGGCGCCGGCCCCGGCGGCTATGTCTGCGCCATCCGCGCCGGCCAGCTCGGCATCGACACGGTCATCGTCGAGAGCACCAAGCTCGGCGGTTCCTGCCTCAATGTCGGCTGCATCCCCTCCAAGGCGATGATCCATGTCGCCGAGGAGTTCGAGAAGGCGGCGGAAGCAGCGGCCGGCAAGACGCCCTTCGGCCTGACCGCGGCCGAGCCGAAGCTCGACCTGAAACTGGCCGTGGCCTGGAAGGACGGCATCGTCCAGCGCCTCAACAACGGCGTCGCCGGCCTGCTGCGCAAGGCCAAGGTCAAGATCGTCCACGGCAAGGCACGCTTCCGCGACGGCAAGACCGTCGTCGTCGAGACCGAGACCGGCCCGAAGACGATCCAGGCCGAGGCTATCGTCATCGCGACCGGCTCCGCCCCGGTCGAACTGCCCTTCCTGCCTTTCGGTGGCAACGTCATCTCCTCCACCGGCGCGCTGGCGCTGACCGAAGTGCCGAAGCGCCTCGTCGTGGTCGGCGGCGGCTATATCGGGCTGGAGCTCGGCACCGCCTTCGCCAAGCTCGGCGCCAAGGTCACGGTCGTCGAAGCGCAGGACAAGATCCTGCCGCTCTACGATGCCGAACTGACCGGCCCGATCTCCAAGCGCCTGACCGCGCTCGGCGTCGAGGTGCTCACCGGTGCCAAGGCGCTGGGCACGACGGCGAAAGGCGATGGCCTGCGCATCGAGACGGCGGACGGCAAGGAGCGCAGCCTGCCGGCCGACAAGATCCTGGTCACGGTCGGCCGCAAGCCGGTCACCGACGGTCTCGGACTTGAAAACCTCGTGCTCGACATGGATGGCCGCTTCATCCGCATCGGCGAACGCTGCGAGACGGCGATGCGCGGCATCTATGCCATCGGCGACGTCACTGGCGAGCCGATGCTGGCGCATCGCGCCATGGCGCAGGGCGAGATGGTGGCGGAGATCGTCGCCGGCCTGCCGCGCGCCTGGGACAAGCGCGGCATCGCGGCGATCTGCTTCACCGATCCCGAGATCGTCTCGGTAGGCCTCTCGCCGGACGAGGCCAAGCGCGCCGGCCATGAGCTCAAGATCGGCCAGTTCCCCTTCGCCGCCAATGGCCGCGCCATGACCCGCCATGCCGAGGCCGGCTTCGTGCGCGTGGTCGCACAGGCCGGCAGCGAGCTGGTGCTCGGCATTCAGGCAGTGGGGCAGGGCGTCTCGGAGCTCTCGGCCGCCTTCGGGCTCGCGATCGAGATGGGCGCGACGCTGCAGGACATCGCCGGCACGATCCACGCCCATCCGACGCTGGGCGAGGCCTTCCCGGAAGCAGCGATGAAGGCGCTGGGCCACGCGCTGCACATTTGAGTGGGGCCCGGCGCCCCGTTCCAATAAACGACGTGAGTCATCCCGGCCGTAGCGCAGCGAAGAGCCGGGATCCATTCCGGAGCGCTTCCGATAGAGGTTCAGGCATGGATCCCGGGTCTCCCTTCGGTCGCCCGGGATGACCCGCGTTTGGTTCTGACAGGTAGCAGCACCCCGCGACCGATCCGCGCAGGCGGTCGGCTAAGATGCATACAATCTTGACATTGTCTGCATCGAGCGCGATCTGAAGGGCGACGCCGAACGAACGGCGCCGTCCTGAGGAGACGTTCCATGTCCGGCGAGCACTGGCCGCCACTCTCTCCGCTCAAGACCGGCCTGCGCGGCCGCTGCCCGCGCTGCGGGCAGGGCAAGATGTTCGAGGGCTTCCTGAAGCTGAAGCCGAAATGCGAGAATTGCGGCCTGGATTATGCCTTCGCCGATCCCGCCGACGGCCCGGCCTTCTTCGTGATGATGTTCCTCTGCATTCCCGCCGTGGCGTTCCCGCTCTGGCTGGAGCTGGCCTACAACCCGCCGACCTGGGTGCATCTGGTCACGACGCTGCCGCTGATCCTGCTGACCTGCATCCCGCCTTTGCAGCCGCTCAAGGGCTGGCTGATCGCCTCGCAATATTTCCACAAGGCGGAGGAGGGCCGGCTCGCGCGCCCGGTGCCGCAGGAGAAGCCAGTGGCTTCAAGCTGAGCCGGCTGGGCGCTCAGCCTCCGTCGCCGATCAACCCGGCGAGCAGGCCGAGCGCTTCCGCCAGCCGCGCCCGCTCGGGGATTGCCCCAAGCGCGACCCGGATCGCATCCGGCGCAACGCCGCCGGTGCTGAAAGCATCCGCCGCCATCACGCCGAGCCCGGCCTTGCGGGCGCGTTCGATCAATCGGTCGCGCGCCCAATGCGCGGGCAGGGGCTGCCAGACATGCAGGGCATGCGGGTGCGCCTGCATGGTTTCGGGCAAAATTCCCCGCGCCAGCAACTGCCGTTCGGCCGCCTCGCGCCGAACGGCGTCCAGCAGGTCCTTTGCAGCGCCGATTCTGATCCAATGCGCTGCGAGCGCCGTCATCAGGGGCGCAGGCATCAGGGCGGTTGCGCGCAGCGCCGCAAGGAAGGGAGTGCTGTCCGCCCCCTCCGGCATCACCACGAAAGCCGTGCGCAGGCCGGGCGTCAGCACCTTCGACAAGGTCGCGACATGCCATGTCCGCTCCGGCGCCAGCGCTGCCAGCGGCGCGGGCGCATCGCCTGCGAGCAGGCTGTAGGGGTCGTCCTCGATCAGGGTGAGGTCGCGCTTGCGGGCAACGGCAACGAGGTCGATGCGGCGCCTTTCCGGGATCGTGATGCAGGTCGGGTTCTGCAGCGTCGGCGTCAGCGCGAACAGCTTCGCGCCGTGCCGGCTGGCGGCCTCGTCGAGCGCATCGGGCAAGGGACCGTCGGCATCGCTCGCAACCGGCACCATCGAAAGCCCGCGCTGCCGTGCTGCGCCGATCAGGCCGGGATAGGTCAACGGTTCCATCAGGATCGTGTCGCCGGGCTGGGCCAATAGCGAGAGCAGGGCGTTGAGCCCCGCCTGGGCGCCCGGCACCACCGCGATGCGTTGCGGTGAAGTGGCGCCCATCAGCGGCGTCAGCCAAGCGGCGCCGGCCGCGCGCTCGGCCAGCGAACCTGCTCCGCCATGATAGTTCATCAGCTGGTCGGCATCGCTGCGGGCCAGGATTTCGGCGATGCCGCGCTGCATCAGCTCGCCGAGGCGCAAACCCTTCGGTGCCGGCGGGATGGTCATGCTGAGATCAAGCGCCGGCCCCTCCTGCTCCTGCCGGGCGGAGATGAAGGAGCCGCGCCCCGTCACCGCATCGATCAGCCCGCGCTCGCGGGCCTCGCCGAAGGCGCGGGTCACTGTGGTGAGGTCGACCGCAAGATGCTCGGCCAGTCGGCGCTGCGGCGGCAAACGGTCGCCCGGTCGCAGCAACCCGGTCGCGACGGCCTGTTCGAGCTGTGCGATGATCTGCAGATAACGCGGCCCGGCTGCCGGATCGAGCCGATGGGTCCAGTTGAGCGCCTCGTCGCAGTCGGCCATCGTCAAGCTTGTATCCATACATTCGTTGGATTGTAGGTATCGCATAGCGCGATCGCGCACCTCGCGCCAGTGGCATGCCGGCGCTGCCGTCGGCTTTCACGGAGATGCCGGTGGTGGCGGACGGAGTCTCCTGTCATAGAGCGGTCTTCGCCGGGACCGGAGACAAGGCATGGCACGCCTGCGCCTCGATGCGCTCGACCGCAAGATCATCGCGGAATTGCAGATCAATTCGCGCCTTTCGGTGCAGGATTTGGCCGAGCGCGTGGGCCTCTCCGCCTCGCCCTGCGCACGACGCATCCGCATTCTGGAAGAAGCGGGCGTCATCACCGGCTATGCCGCGATCATCGATCAGACCAAGGTCGGCCTGCCGATCAGCGTCTTCGTCTCGATCAAGCTGGAGCGCCAGCGCGAGGACGAGCTCGACCGCTTCTCGCAGGCCGTGGCACGCTGGCCCGAGGTGGTCGATTGCTACCTGATGACCGGCCAGCGCGACTACCTCCTGCGCATCGTCGTGCGCGACCTGCCGGCCTATGAGCGCTTCCTCAAGGACAAGCTCACCCGCCTCGACGGCGTCGCTTCGATCGAGTCGAGCTTTGCGCTCGGACAGGTGAAGCGCTCCAGCGCGCTCCCGATCGCGGCGGTGCCGGAGGAGGATTGAGCGAGAACGGGCAACCCGTCATTGCGAGCGTAGCGAAGCAATCCAGGGGCGGCAGAGCTCTACGTCTCCCTGGATTGCTTCGTCGCTGCGCTCCTCGCAATGACGGCAGGAAGCGCCTTACCGCTCGGCCGATGCGGCCCAGATATTGATCCCGCCATCGACCGCATGCCTGTCGATGGCGGCCAGCTCCTCCGCCGAAAATTCCGGGTTCTTCAGCGCCGCGACACAATCCGTCACCTGCTCCGGCCGGCTCGCGCCGATCAGGGCGGAGGTGACGCGTCCGCCGCGCAGCACCCAGGCGATCGCCATCTGCGCGAGGCTTTGGCCGCGCGCCGCCGCGATCTCGTTCAGCGCCGCGATGCTCTTGAGATTGGCCTCGCTGAGGAAGCCGTCGCGGAAGGAGGGCGCCTTTTTGTCGGCGCGGCTGCCGGCTGGCACGCCCTTCAGGTACTTGTCGGTCAGCATGCCCTGCGCCAGCGGCGAGAACACGATCGAGCCGATGCCTTCCGCGTCGAGCGTGTCGAGCAGACCGTCCTGCTCGATCCAGCGGTTCAGCATCGAATAGCTCGGCTGGTGGATCAGGCAGGGCGTGCCGAGCCGGCGCAGGATCGCGGCCGCTTCCTGCGTGCGCTTCGCGTTGTAGGAGGAAAGCCCGACATAGAGCGCCTTGCCCTGGCGCACGATGGAATCGAGCGCGCCCATCGTCTCCTCCAGCGGAGTGTTCGGGTCGAAGCGGTGCGAATAGAAGATGTCGACATGGTCGAGCTTCATCCGCTTCAGGCTCTGGTCGAGGCTGGAGATCAGGTATTTGCGGCTGCCCCATTCGCCATAGGGACCGGGCCACATCCGGTAGCCGGCCTTGGTCGAGATCACCAACTCGTCGCGATAGCCGGCGAAATCCTGTTGGAGGATTTCGCCGAAGGCGGTCTCGGCCGAGCCGGGCGGGGGGCCGTAATTGTTGGCGAGGTCGAAATGGGTGATGCCGAGATCGAAGGCCGTGCGGCAGATCTCACGCATGTTGGCGTGGCTGCCGGTCTCGCCGAAATTCTGCCAGAGTCCGAGCGAAAGCGCCGGCAATTGCAGCCCGCTGCGGCCGCAGCGGTTATAGCGCATCGCGTCATAGCGGTTCGGATTGACCATGGCTCAAGCCTCTCAATCGATTGAGACGGGCATAAAATGAAGGCCCGGTGGCGTTTGGTCCACCGGGCCTCGTTATCGCTGGACCCTTGCCGTCATGCTCGCCCTTGTGGCGAGCATCCACGTCTTGAACATGGCCTTTGACCAGCGAAGACGTGGATGGTCGGGACAAGCCCGACCATGACGGAAAGCGCCCTTGTTAGACGATCGGGCGTGCTGTCTCAGGCCGCGGCGTAACCGACCGTGCCCTTGATCTCCAGGAACTCCTCGAGGCCAAAATCGGCGTATTCGCGGCCGTTGCCGGACTGCTTGTAGCCGCCGAACGGAGCGCCCGCGTCCCAAGCCGGATAGTTGATGTAGACATTGCCCGAGCGCATCTGCGCCGCGATGCCGCGAGCGCGCTCCTGCGAGCCGGACTGGACATAGGAAGCCAGGCCGTAAGGCGTGTCGTTGGCGCGCGAGACCACTTCGTCGTCGCTCTTGTAGGGCAGGATCGACAGCACGGGGCCGAAGATCTCCTCGCGGGCGATGGTCATGTCGTCGGTCACGCCGCCGAACACGGTCGGGCGAACGTAGTAGCCGCGGTTCAGGCCTTCCGGACGACCCGTACCGCCGGTGACCAGCGTCGCGCCTTCCTTGATGCCGGCCTCGATCAGGCGCTGGATCTTCTCGTACTGGACCTCGCTGACGACCGGACCGAGGAAGACGCCATCCGCCGAGGGAGCGCCGACCTTGAGTGGCTCGGCCACCTGCTTGGCGATGGCGAGGGCTTCCTCATGCAGCTTCTCCGGCACGAACATCCGGGTCGGCGCGTTGCAGGACTGGCCCGAGTTGCGCATCACGCTCTCGACGCCGAGCTTCACCGACTTCTTCAGGTCGGCGTCATCAAGGATGATGTTGGCCGACTTGCCGCCGAGCTCCTGATGCACGCGCTTGACGGTATCCGCCGCCGCCTTGGCGACGAGGATGCCAGCGCGGGTCGAGCCGGTGAAGGAGACCATGTCGACGCCCGGATGGCGCGAGATGGCTTCGCCGACCGTCGGGCCGTCGCCATTGACGAGGTTGAACACGCCCTTCGGTACGCCCGCTTCTTCCATCGCTTCGGCGAAGATGATGGCGTTGAGCGGTGCGATCTCGGAGGGCTTCAGCACCATGGTGCAGCCGGCGGCGAGCGCGGGCGCGACCTTGCACATGATCTGGTTGAGCGGCCAGTTCCACGGTGTGATCATGCCGACGACGCCGATCGGCTCCTTGGCGATCAGCGTGGTGCCGCGCAGCTCCTCGAACTCGAAGTTTTCGAGGGTCTCGATCATTTTGGCGAGATGGGCGGTGCCCATCGCGGCCTGCGCGCGATGGGCCAGCTCCTTCGGCGCGCCCATCTCGCGCGACAGGATGTCGGCGATGGCGTCGTAGCGCTTCTTGTAGGCCTCGGCGAGGCGGCGCATCAGGGCGAGGCGCTCGGCCTTCGAGGTCCTGGAGAAGGCAGGGAAGGCGGCGCGGGCCGCGGCGACGGCCTTGTCGACATCGGCCTGCTCGCCGAGCGCGATCGTGGCGAAGACCTCTTCGTTCGACGGATCGATCACGCCGAGCGTGCGGTTGCCGGACGGCTTCACCCACTGGCCATCGATATAGAATTCGAGCTCATGCGCCATGGTCTGGTCTCCTGCCTCGTCTTGGCTCGGGGGCGCGGACAACCTGCCGGAAGCGGCCGGATATCGATGCCCCGAGCGGGAACTGTGGGTGTCCGACACGAACGGGCGGCCTTGCGCGATCATGCATCGCCGGCCGCCACCAACGCTTTATCCGACGGAGCACAACGTTAGGGGGCGGATGCGCGCCTGTCACGGGGCGCTGCGCCGCGTTTGCGGATGGCCGCCATGCAGCGGCGCTCCTTGTGCGAGGGCGCGCCGAGCCTGTTCTTCACTGGAACCACTGCGTCATCCCGGACAAGCCGCGTTAGCGGCGCCGATCCGGGATCCATTCCGGGACCTCTTTCGGAAAGGCCCCGGAATGGATCCCGGGTCTACGCTTCGCTTCGCCCGGGATGACGGTGGAGGGTGAGACCGCTCAGAGCCGCGCCTTGACGCTGCGCGGCGTCGCCAGCAGCAGGCTGGTCTCGCTGTTGGTGACGCCGGGGATCATGCGGATGCGCCTGAGCACCTGATCGAAGGCGATCAGGTCGGACGTGCCGAGCTCGACCACGAGGTCCCAGTTGCCGTTGGTGGTGTGGATGCTGGAGACCTCGGTGAAGCCGGAGAGCGCATCTATCACCGTATCCGCCGCCTGGCCGGCGATCTCGATCATGGTGATGCCGCGCACGGGCAGGTCGATCGCGTCCGAGCGCAGGATCACGGTGAAGCCGATGATTTCGCCGGATTGCTCCAGCTTCTCCAGCCGCGCCCGCACCGTCGCCCGCGTCAGACCGAGATCGGCGGCGAGGTCCGAGATGCTGCGCCGCCCGTCATGGCGCAGCAGGGTGATCAGCTTGCGATCGAGATCGTCCATTGCCCGAAATGGATAAATGACTTTGCCATATCGATCAATCTTGGTCCCGATCTGGTCATTTTGGCTTCTATCGCCTGCCGCCGAAAACAGGGACAATCGCTCCTTCAACGAGAACAGCGCGGGGACCCATGATTCAGCAGCTCAACGTCGTGCCTTTCGTCAGCGTCGACCACATGATGAAGCTGGTCCATGCGATCGGTATCGAGCGGATGCTGTCCGAGATCGCGGGCTATATCGAGGACGATTTCCGGCGCTGGGAAATCTTCGACAAGACGCCGCGCATCGCCTCGCACAGCCTCGAAGGCGTGATCGAGCTGATGCCGACCAGCGACGGCAAGCTCTACGGCTTCAAATACGTCAACGGCCACCCGAAGAACATGAAGGCCGGCCTGCAGACGGTCACCGCCTTCGGCCTGCTCTCGGATGTCGCGACCGGCTATCCCGTGCTGCTCTCCGAGATGACCATCCTCACGGCTTTGCGCACGGCGGCGATGTCGGCGGTGGCGGCCAAGCACCTCGCTCCGAAGAATGCCGCGACCATGGCGATCATCGGCAACGGCGCGCAGTCCGAGTTCCAGGCCTTCGCCTTCCGCGCGATCCTCGGCATCGAGAACCTGCGGCTTTATGACGTCGATCCGGCTGCGACCGAGAAATGCGCCCGCAACCTCGCCCACCACGGCTTCAGGATCACCCGCTGCGCCACGGCGATGGAAGCGGTCGAGGGCGCCGAGATCGTCACCACCGTCACGGCCGACAAGCAGTATGCGACGATCCTGACCGACAACATGGTCGGCGCTGGCATCCATATCAACGCGGTCGGCGGCGACTGCCCCGGCAAGACCGAGATTCATCGCGACGTGCTGCTGCGCTCCTCGATCTTCGTCGAGTATCCGCCGCAGACCCGCATCGAGGGCGATATCCAGCAGCTCGACGCCGATCATCCGGTCGAGGAGCTCTGGAAGGTTATCGCCGGCACCGCGACGGGCCGCACGGATGCACGCCAGATCACGATGTTCGACTCGGTCGGCTTCGCGATCGAGGATTTCTCGGCGCTGCGTTACGTCTACGAGCGCATCCGCGAGGCCGGCACCTATGTCGATCTCGACCTCATCGCCGACCCCGACGATTCCCGCGATCTCTTCGGCATGCTGATGCGTGCTGCGCCGGGCTCGGCCGCCGCGGCCTGATCGTCAGCCGCCCTTGTCATTTCGGGGCGCGCCGCAGGCGTGAACCCGGAACCCACGACTGGGTGCAACATTCGATCTCGCATTGCAGGCCGCTCGCCCGGTCGTGGGTTCCGGGTTCTTCGCTGCGCGAAGCCCCGGAATGACAAAAGGCGGCCCGCTATTGGCGTTTCCGATCAGCCGGCCTCACTGAGAGCGAGGAACGCCGCCGCCGCCTTGGCGAGGTAGCGTTCCCGATGGCGCAAGGCGAGGAAGCGGCGCTTCGGCAGCGGCAGGGCCACGGTGGCGAGCCGCCCGGCTGCGATCGCATTGGCGGCGACGAGCCGCGAGATCGCAGTCGCGCCCGCGCCGGATGCAACGGCGGCGCAGATCGCTTCGTTGGACGGCAATTCCAGTGTCACGGTGAGATCGTCCGCAGCGAGGCCAAGGCCCGGCAACGCCGCCTCGAACATCGCCCGCGTCCCCGAGCCCGGCTCGCGCAGGACCCAGGCGCCTCGCTGCAATTCGGCAGCAGACGGCGCGGCCTTGGCCCACGAATGACCGGTCGGCACGATGATGACGAGTTCGTCCTCGGCGACTTCGGTCATCGCCAGTGCGGGTTCGTCGATCTCGCCTTCGATGAAGCCGAGATCGGCGGCGCCGTCATGGATCGCGGCGCTGACCGTCTCGGTATTGCCGATCGCGAGCGAGACGGCGATACCGGGATGCTCGCGGCGAAAGCGCTGGATCAGGGGCGGCAGCCAGTAATTCGCAACCGTCTGGCTTGCCATCAGGGCGAGCGAGCCGCGTGCCAGCCCCGAGAGATCGGAGAGCACCGCTTCGGCCGCCGCAGCGCGCGCCAGCACGGCACGAGCCTCGATCAGGAACAGCTTGCCGGCCTCGGTCAGGACGATCCGCCGGCCGATCCGGTCGAACAGCTTCGTCGCATAGCGCGCCTCCAGCGTGGTGATCGCGGAGCTGACCGCCGATTGCGTGAGGTTGAGGGCGCGCGCGCCCTGCGTCAGGTGCTCCCGTTCGGCGACGGCGACGAAAATGCGAAGCTGTTCGAGCGTCATGCTTCCACTCTACGTCGTTTTCCGCAAAACCCTGCCGTCATTGCGAGGAGCGGAGCGACGAAGCAATCCAGGGGACTGGGTTGAAGGCTGCGACCAGTCCCCCTGGATTGCTTCGCTACGCTCGCAATGACGGGGAGAATTGATCGACAGGTGTCGATCACCCCGCCGACGGCATCTCCGCCAGGAACGAGAGATAGGCCGGGTTGTCGCTCTCGCTCCAATAGGGATAGCCGAGCGCATCGAGCCGCTTGGCGAGCTGGCCGCGCTGCGCCGGTGGGATCTGGATGCCGGCGAGGATACGCCCGTAATCGGCGCCGTGGTTGCGGTAGTGGAACAGCGAGATGTTCCAGTCGGCCGAAAGGCTGTTGAGGAATTTCAGCAGCGCGCCCGGCCGCTCCGGGAACTGGAAGCGGAAGATCAATTCGTCGCCGAGCCCCGGTGCCTTGCCGCCGACCATGTAGCGGATATGCAGCTTGGCGAGCTCGTTGTCGCTCATGTCGAGGACGGGATAGCCGTGCTCGGACAGCATCGCGATGATCTGGCGCTTCTCGGCATCGCCCTCCGAAAGCTGCACGCCGACGAAGATGCGGGCCGCCTTCGGATCGGAATAGCGGTAGTTGAACTCGGTGATCGCCCGCCGGCCGAGCAGTTCGATGAAGGCGCGGTAGGCGCCGGGCTTCTCGGGGATGGTCACGGCCAGCAGCGCCTCGCGATGCTCGCCGATCTCGGCTCGCTCGGCGATGTGGCGCAGGCGGTCGAAATTCATGTTGGCGCCGCTGTTGATCGCGATCAGCGCGCCCGTTCGCTTCGCTTCGCGCGCCGCATAGGTCTTGAGGCCCGCGAGGCTGACCGCGCCCGAGGGCTCGGCGATGGCGCGGGTATCCTCGAAAATGTCCTTCACCGCCGCGCAGATCTCGTCGGTCGAGACGGTGACGACCTCGTCGAGCAGCTCGCGGCAGAGCCTGAACGTTTCCTCGCCCGCCTGGCGCACCGCGACGCCGTCGGCGAAGAGGCCGACCTGATCGAGCACGATGCGTTTGCCCGCCGCGATGGCGCCGGCCATCGATGCGGCGTCCTCGGGCTCGACCCCGATCACCTTGATCTCGGGCCGCAGGAATTTGGCGTAGACCGCGACGCCGGCCGCGAGCCCGCCGCCGCCGATCGGCACGAAGATCGCCTCGATCGGATCGGAATGCTGGCGCAGGATTTCCATGCCGACCGTGCCCTGGCCGGCGATGACATCCGGGTCGTCATAGGGATGAACGAAGGTCAGGCCCTTCTCGGCTTCGAGCTTGCGGGCATGACTATGCGCCTCGTCGAAATTCTCGCCGTGGAGCACGACGCGCCCGCCGAGGCTGCGCACCGCCTGCACCTTGATGTCGGGCGTGGTGCGCGGCATCACGATGGTCGCCTTGATGCCGAGCTTCTTCGCCGCCAGCGCTACGCCTTGCGCATGGTTGCCGGCCGAGGCGCAGATCACGCCGCGCTCGGCCTCGACCGTCGAGAGCCCGGCGATCTTGTTGTAGGCGCCGCGCAGCTTGAACGAGAAGACGGGCTGCAAATCCTCGCGCTTCAGCAGGGCGCTGCCGCCGATCCGGGCGGACAGGCGCGGCAGCGGGTCGAGCGGGCTTTCGATGGCGACGTCGTAGACACGCGCCCCGATGATCTTGCGGATGTAGTCTTGCATGGCAGGCCCGTCCTTCGGACGCGGCGATAGTCCGATGTGCGGCTATGTCAATCGAGATCGTTGCGTGCGGCGAGGGACGGGTGGTGTCGGCCATGCGCCGGGCGGGATTGCCAAGCCCCCGGCCGGCGCGCCAAAGCGTTGGGGGAAACAAGGTGCCGCGTAGCGAAGGTGCCGCAGAGGTGGAGACGAGCATGAGCTGGGGCGTTCGCGATTTCATGGTGCCGGGCCGGCCGGTTGCGGTCGGCGATCGCGGCATGGCGGCGACCTCGCATCCGGCCTCGACGCTGGCGGCCGTGGAAATCCTCCGCAACGGCGGCAATGCCATCGATGCGGCAATAGCGGCCGTCGCCGTCCAGGCCGTGGTCGATCCGCACATGACCGGCATCGGCGGCGACTGCTTCGCGATCTATGCCCCGGCCAATGGCAAGATGGTCGCGATCAACGGCTCGGGCCGCTCGGCCGCCAAGGCCGAGCTCGGCTGGTTCCTCGGGCAGGGCATGACGGCGATCGCGGCGGATTCGCCCCATGCCGTCACCGTGCCCGGCGCCATCGACGCCTGGTGCCGCCTCGTCGCCGACCATGGTAGCAAGAGCCTCGACGAGATCTTCGCGCCTGCGATCCGCGCCGCCGAGGAGGGTTTCGTGGTGACGCCGCGCGTCGCGCTCGACTGGGCCAAGGCCCGCGGCCGCATCGAGAAGCACGGCCTCGGCAACGCCGTCTACCTGCCCGGCGGCAATCCCCCGGCCATCGGCGACAAGATGGTCCACCCCGCGCTCGGCAACATGCTGCGCCGCATCGCCCGCGAGGGCCGCTCCGCCTTCTACGAGGGCGAGCTCGCTGAGGACATGGTCTCCGTGCTGAACGCGGCCGGCAGCCTGATCAGCCTCGAGGATTTCGCGGCATCGAAGCCGGATTATGTCGATCCGATCGGCGCCGATTATCGCGGCCACCGCCTCTGGGAATGCCCGCCGAACGGCCAGGGCATCGCGGCGCTGCTGATCGCGCGCATCCTCGAAGGCTTCGACATGAAGGACGGGAAGCTCAGCGAGGCCGACCGCATCCATCTCCTCGCCGAGGCCAGCAAGGCGGCCTATCGCCAGCGCGATGCGCTCGTCGCCGACCCCGCTGTCAGCCCCTTCGACACGGACGCCTTCCTCTCCGACCAGTTCGTCGGCCGCATCCGCCAGCAGATCAGCCTGGAGAAGGCGGCGGCGCCCGAAGTCTTCGACATGCCCTTGCACAAGGACACGATCTATCTCTGCGTCGTCGACGGCCAGGGCAACATGGTCTCCTTCATCAACTCGCTGTTCTCCGCCTTCGGCAGCGGCATCTACGCGGCCAAGGCCGGCGTCATGCTGCAGAACCGCGGCTCGGGCTTCCGGCTGATCGAGGGCCATCCCAACGCCATCGCCCCGCGCAAGCGCCCGTTCCACACCATCATTCCGGGCATGCTGGCCAAGGACGGCAAGCCGATCATGCCGTTCGGCGTGATGGGCGGCCAGTACCAGTCGACCGGCCATGTCCATTTCCTCTCCGGCATCCTCGACCGCGGCCTTGATCCGCAGCAGGCCTCGGATGCGCCGCGCAGCTTCGCCTATGACGGCAAGCTCTCGCTGGAGACGACGATCCCGGCGAGCGTCGCGGCCGATCTGAAGGCGCGCGGCCATGACGTGGTCTGGTCCGAGGAGCCGCTCGGCGGCTGCCAGGCGATCTGGGTCGACCACAAGCGCGGCGTGATGTTCGGCGCCTCCGACCACCGCAAGGACGGCTTCGCGCTGGCGGTGTGACGCTGCCGGCTTCGCTGGGAACCACGGGACAGAGCGCAGCGGAACTCCGGGATCCATCGTGGAGCGCAGCGCCTTTCGATGGATCCCGGGACAAGCCCGGGATGACGGCGTGTTTTTGCGGACCGCGGACGAGGCAAACGACGTCGCGCTCACCCGGCCTTAACGCCCCTCCGCTATCGCTCGTCGCCAGCGAGGGAGGGGCGCTTGGCGCAGGACAAGCCATTCGGCTGGGGGATCATGGGCACCGGCGCGATTGCCGGACTCTTCGCCGCCGATCTCGGCCTGCTGCCGCAGGCGCGCATCGCTGCCGTGCATTCGCGCTCTCTCGAGAAGGCGCTGGGCTTCGCCGCGCGCTTCGGCGGGGCGAAAGCCTATGACGACGAGACCGCTTTCCTCGCCGATCCCACGATCGATGCGGTCTATATCGCGACGCCCAACCATCTCCATGCCGTGCAGGCGCTGAAGGCGATCGCGGCCGGCAAGCCGGTCCTGATCGAGAAGCCGATCGCGCTCGCCAGCGCCGATGTCGAGGCGATCGCGCAGGCGGCCGGCGAGCGCGGTATCTTCGCGATGGAGGCATTGTGGAGCCGCTTCCTACCGGCGGTGCGCCGCGCGCGGGAGCAGATCGCCGCGGGCCGCATCGGCGCCATCGGTCGCATTCGTGCCGATCTCTCCTATCTCCATCCCGAAGAGCCCGGCAGCCGCTTCTTCGATCCGGCCCTGGGCGGCGGCGCTGCCTTCGATCTCGGTGTCTATCCGCTGTCGCTGGTCTTGCATTTGCTGGGCGAGCCGCAGACCGCGAGCGGAAGCTGGCTCGCTGCTGGCTCCGGCGTCGACCGGCGCAGTATGTTCCAGCTGGATTATCCGATGGCCGTTGCGGAGCTGTCCTGTGGCTTCGACCGGAATGGGACGAACCGCTTGCTGGTCGAGGGCGAGCGCGGCGGAGTGATCTTCGAGACGCCGTTCCTGAAAGCGCAGAGGTTGAGCTGGTATGACGACGCGGGCCGCGCTGCCGCAGCTTACGAGCGCGGAACGGGCGGCATGGCGCGGCTGCTCGACCGTCTGCCCCGGTCCGGCCGGGTCGGCGAAAACCTCGCCTTTCCCGGAAATGGCCTTCAATTCCAGGCGGAAGCGGTGATGACGGCGATTCGGGCCGGGAAGAGCGCTTGCGCGGAGATGCCTCTCGGCGAAAGCGCGGCTGTCCTGCGGATCATTGAATCTGTCCGAGCACAGTCGGCGACAGCGCCCTGACCAACTTGCTCAGTGGCGCGTGCCGCAGGTGAAGGCGCCGCAGCGGACCTTGTCGGCCAGCGTCTCGGCGAAGGTCGCGGTCGCGTCCTCGCCATAGGTCTCGACCAGCGTGCGCAGGGCTGCGAACAGGGCGGCATGGGCCATGGCGTCGGGGTCGAGCCCATCCTGCTGCGCCTCGTTGAAGGCATCTTCGACATAGCCATAGGCCACGCGGCGGACGTCGCCATGGTCCTCGGCGAGATTCGGGTCGAGCATCGTGTCGTCTGGCTGGATCGGCATCGAAACGGGACTCTAGGCCTTCTGTCTGACGCGAATCGCGGCGCTTCTGCCCCGGATCGCGACGGTTGGGCGATACTCAAGACATAAGCCGTGCCAGAGCGGCACGCTACCGCGCAGTTTAAGAAAGGTTAACGCGACCGGGAAAATCCGGTGGAAGAAGCCCTAGGGCAACAGCTGTTGCCTATCCGCCATAGCGACCTGCCAGCGCCCGCGACAGCACCTCGCCCTCGGCCGCCAACCGCGAGGAAGCCTCCTGGCTCGCCTCGGTACAGGAGCGATGCGTCAAGGAATAGGCCTTGAAGCCGCGATTGAAGGCTGCGGTTAACCGGTCGCGGCGCTGCGGCGTCCGGCCTTCGGCCTCGATCAGCGCCGCCATCCGCGTGCGCCAATCCTGTGCCTCGCGGCCGCCGCAGAGCGTCCTGAGATAGGCGAGCGAGCCCATGATCTCGGAGAGCTGCAGGAGCTGCGGCTCATAGGGCGGAGCGGTGGATTCCGGCGCAGGCTGCTCGGCAGGCTTGGTCGCGGGCGGCTTCGCGGCCGGCTGCTGGGGCCGCTGCTGCGCTTCCGCCGTGATCGGCAGCAGGAGCAGGGCGGCCAGAAGCGCCGGGTAGCGAAGCCGGGCCATCATGAGGAGGGCGCTCCGGCCGCGAAGAGCTGATGGGCACGGCGCAGCACGTCGCCGAGCTCGCGCGTGGTTGCGAGGCCGCCGAGCTTGAGCGGATCGGCCCACATCACGGCGCCGGCTTCCGGCCCCGTATGCGGCTCGCCGGAGAGCCATTCGCCGATGAAGGAGGCGACGACGAAATGATGCGTCACGGCGCCCTTGGCATCACGGCCGAAGATCTCGACATGACGGTTGAATCCGAGGATGCGGGCGGCGACGCCGACCTCCTCCTCCAGCTCGCGCAGGGCTGCTTCCTCAAGCGTCTCGCCGGCTTCGACCTTGCCGCCGGGCAGCGACCAGAGCCGGTCGGCCGGCGGCTTCGTCCGGGTCGCCAGCAGCACCTTGCCGTCGCGGAAGACCGCGACGGAGGCCGCCAGCACCGGTCGCGCCGCGGCCCGGCCGGGCGTGGGGAAGCGGATGACCTGGCCGCCATCCTCGCTCATGCCAGGGGCTCACGCATCAGACGTGCTGTCCGCCATTGATGTGCAGCTCCGAGCCGGTGACGTAGCTCGAGGCGTCGGTGCAGAGGAAATAGATCGCCTTGGCGACTTCGTCGGGCTTGCCGAGGCGCTGCATCGGCAAGGTTGCGACGATCTTCTCGGTGCCGGGCGACAGGATCGAGGTGTCGATCTCGCCGGGCGAGATCGCGTTGACGCGCACGCCGAGCGGGCCGAAATCGGCGGCCATCTCGCGCGTCAGACTGGCGAGCGCGGCTTTCGAGGTCGCATAGGCCGCGCCGGCGAAGGGATGGACGCGCGAGCCCGCGATCGAGGAGACGTTGACGATCGCGCCCCTGGCGGCGGTGAGTTCGTCGAGCAGGCCGCGCGCCAGCATGATCGGCGCGAAGAAATTGACCTGGAAGACCTTGTGCCAGTCGTTGAACGAGGTGGTGGCGGCGCCGAGACGCTCGCCATTGCGCCCCTTCGGCGAGATGCCGGCATTGTTGACCAGGGCGTGGAGCTTGCCGCCCTCGATGGCGAGCCGCTTTTTGATCTCGGCGATGCCGCGCATCGTGTCCTCGGGGTCGCCGAGATCGATCTGGACATGGTCGTCCGCACCCGACGGCCAGGGGCACTTGTCGGAGAAGGCCTGGCGCGAGCAGGACAGGATGCGCCAGCCCGCCATGGCGAACTGCATCACCGTGGCGTGGCCGATGCCGCGGCTCGCCCCGGTCAGCAGCATGACCGGGCGCTTGCCGGCCTCGGTCTTCGGGAAGTCGAATTTCGGCATCGCCATGGAGCGGTTATCCTCAGGGGTAGAAGCGCGTCTTCGTCCAAGGCGTCTCGTTCGAGTCGCGGCGGAAGATGATGCGGTCATGCAGGCGGAAGGCGCCGTCGCGCCAGAACTCGATATAGGTCGGGGTGATGCGAAAGCCGCGCCAGTAGGGCGGGCGCGGAATCTCGCCGATGCCGAACTTCAGCGTGTAGCTCGCCACCGCCTTCTCCAGCGCGAAACGGCTTTCGAGCGGGCGCGACTGCTGCGAGGCCCAGGCGCCGATGCGGCTGTCGCGCGGACGCGAGTGGAAATAGGCATCCGACTCGGCGTCGCTGACCTGGGTCACCGTGCCGCGGATGCGGACCTGCCGGCGCAGGCTCTTCCAGTGGAACAGTGCGGCCGCCTTGGGCTGGCCGAGCAGTTCCTGGCCCTTCTGGCTTTCGGTGTTGGTGTAGAACACGAAGCCATCGGGATCATGGCCCTTGAGCAGCACCATGCGGCTGTTCGGCATGCCCTCGGCATCGACGGTCGAGAGCGCCATCCCGGTCGGGTCGTTCGGCTCGGATTTCGTCGCTTCGTTCAACCACTTCTGGAACAAGGCGAAAGGCTCGTTTTCCTCGGTGAAGTCACCGCTCGTTAACGGTTGCACGTTCTAATCCTCGGGTAGTGAGAGTGGGCGTTGGGCGAGCGCAAAAGTGATCCGGGTTCAGTCGGCTGGTCTATATAGGGCAGGGGCGGGGGCGTTCCAAAGCCTCAACCGTTGCGCAGCCCCCATGCGCCCGCTGGCTGCCGCGATGCTGCTGGGGCTGATCAGCGCCGGCTGCTCGGTGTCCTTCCCGATCCTGAGCCTGTCGAGCAAGAGCGAGGACGAGGTCGCCGCCGCGGCGATGACGACCTCGGCGGTTCTGCCTGCGCGCGGTGGTGATCGCGCCGGCCCGTTCGCCAGCCTGGCATCGGAGCTCGGGCCGGAAGACATGCGCCGCGCTGACGGCGCGATGGGCGTGGCGCTCGATCCGCAGGGCAATGGCGCCGCCGTCTCCTGGGACAATCCCCAGAGCGGCATCAAGGGCTCCTTCATCCCGGTCGGCGGTCCGTTCCTGCGCTCCGACGAGATCTGCAGGGCCTTCATCGCCAGCGTCCAGACGCAGGTCAGGCCGGTCAAGCTGCAGGGCACGGCCTGCCGTCCTTCCGGCGGCGAGTGGGCGGTCAAGGACATGGGGCCCTGGAAGGGGCTGAGCTGAGGCTTTTCACGCTGCTTGCCTTGCCGTAGCGCCGGGTGCAGAACGGCCTCGAAGCGGTGTTGCGCACGCGCCACACCGCCCCCACATAGGGCGAGACGGGCGGCTGGCGGCTGAGGCGCCGGCCGTTCGATTTTGCGTGGAAACGAGGTTTTGGATGCGCGATCCCTATCAGGTTCTGGGCGTGGCCCGCGGCGCGAGCGATGCGGAGCTGAAGAAGGCCTTCCGCAAGCGCGCCAAGGAGCTGCACCCGGACCGCAACCGGGAGGATCCGAAGGCGCAGGACAAGTTCTCCGAACTCAACGCCGCCTATGAGATCGTCGGCGACGAGACCAAGCGCAAGCAGTTCGACCGCGGCGAGATCGATGCCGAGGGCAAGCCGCGCTTCCAGGGCTTCGAGGGCATGGGCGCCGGCCGGGGCGGGCGCAGCGGCGGCTTCGAGTTCAATTTCGGCCAGGGCGGCGGCGGCCATCCCTTCGGTGGTCGCGGCGGTCCGGGCGGCGGCGCGGGCGATGCCGGCTTCGACGCCTCCGACATCTTTTCCTCGCTCTTCGGCGAGGCCGGGCGGCGCGCCCGTGGCAAGCCGGAGCCGCAGAAGCCACCGGAGCAGAGCTTCACGCTCGAAGTCACGCTGGCGCAGGCCGCGACCGGCGGCACGCGCCGGGTCAAGCTGCCGGGCGGGCGCGAGGTCGAGATCACGATTCCCGAGGGGGTGAGCGACGGCAAGGTCATGCGCCTGCGCGGGCTCGGCCAGACCGATCCGTTCTCGGGCGAGGCCGGCGACGTGATGATGACCATCAAGGTCAAGCCGGATTCCCGCTTCATCGTCGACGGCAACGACCTGCGCACCCGCGTTGCGGTGCCGCTTGCCAAGGCGGTGCTCGGCGGGCCGCTGCATGTGCCGACGTTGACCGGCGCCGTCGAGATGAACATCCCGCCGCTGACCGGCACGGCCCGGCAGTTCCGCCTGCGCGGCAAGGGCCTGAAGGGCGAGAAGGGCGCGGTCGGCGATCTCTTCGTCGCCATCGACATCGAGATGCCGGCGAGCGACGCCGAGTTGACCGCCCTGATGAAGGCGCGCGACGAGGCGAAGTAAGCTGGCTTGGGTGTCGGCGCGGCCGAAAACGGGTCGCGCGGGTCACGGATCGCGGCCTTATGCATGATTCAGCCGTGGAGGCGGGCATCAAAGCGGTTCCCGTTTTCCTGCGACTGTTCTAAGAGACCTGCTCATCGTTCATCTGCGGGTTCCCCATGCCTGATTCCAACGCCGTTTCGCCGACCGCCAATCTCCTCAAGGGCAAGCGCGGGCTCGTGATGGGCGTCGCGAACAACCGCTCCATCGCCTGGGGCATTGCCAAGGCGGCAGCCGACGCCGGCGCGGAACTCGCTTTCACCTATCAGGGTGATGCGCTGAAGAAGCGGGTCGAGCCGCTTGCCAAGGAACTCGGCGGCCATGTCGTCGGCCATTGCGACGTCACCGACGGCGCCACGATCGACGCGGTCTTCGCCGAGGTCGAGAAGCTCTGGGGCAAGCTCGACTTCGTCGTCCACTGCATCGCCTTCTCCGACAAGGACGAATTGACCGGCCGCTATGTCGAGACCAGCGAGGCGAACTTCACCAAATCGCTGCTGATCTCCTGCTATTCCTTCACGGCGATCACCCAGCGCGCCGAGAAGCTGATGACCGATGGCGGCTCGATGCTGACGCTGACCTATTACGGCGCCGAGAAGTGGATGCCGCATTACAACGTCATGGGCGTCGCCAAGGCCGCGCTGGAATCGAGCGTGCAATATCTCGCCGCCGATCTCGGCCCTTCGAAGATCCGCGTCAACGCGATCTCGGCCGGCCCGATCAAGACGCTGGCCGCCTCCGGTATCGGCGATTTCCGCTACATCCTGCGTTGGAACGAGTACAACTCGCCGCTGCGCCGCACGGTCACCATCGAGGAGGTCGGCGAGACCGCGGTCTTCCTCGTCTCCGACATGTCGCGCGGCATCACCGGCGAGATCATGCATGTCGACGCCGGCTACCATGTGGTCGGCATGAAGGTGCCGACCGCGCCGGATATCTCCCTCGACAAGGGCGAGTGACCCCGCTTCCCGGATCAGCAGGCGGTATCCGCCTGCTCGACCCGATATCGAAGCGGTGAGCTAAGCTTCCAGCAAAGCCTTCAACCGATCCGTCGCGACATCGTCGCGGCGGATCGTTTCGTCTGTGGCGGCTGCCAGCAGCTCGGTCACGCTGCGCCCGCCGATCCGGCGCTGCGGCATGATCTCGGCCAGCGGCGTCAGCACGAAGGCGCGCTCGGGGATGCGCGGATGCGGGATCTGCAGGCGCGCCTGGTCGATGATCGCATCGCCATAGGTCAGGATGTCGATATCGAGCGTGCGCGGCCCCCAGCGTTCGCGGCGTTCGCGGCCCCCGGCGCGCTCCAGCTCCAGGCAGAAGGCGAGCAGGTCCGCCGGTTGCAGCGAGGTCTCGATCAGCGCGGCCATGTTGAGGAATTCCGGCTGGTCGGTCTTGCCCCAGGGCGGCGTGCGATAGATCGCGGACAGGCGGCCAAGCGTCACGCTGGAGTGCTCGCGCAGCCCCTTCAGCGCCGCGGCGAAGGCTGCGACGGGATCGCCGATATTGCCGCCGAAGGCGAGCGCGGCTTCAACCTTCACGCTGGAACCTCAGCTGGATGCCGACCGAGCCGAGCGTCGCCGGGATCGGCGGAGCGGGCTTCCGCAGCGTGACCTGGACACTCGTGACAGGGGGGAAAGCGTCGAAGATCGCCAGCGCCACGGCCCGCGCCGCGCCTTCGAGCAGGTGGTAGCGGCGGGCCGTGAAGGTTTCGGCGACGATGGTGACGGCCCGGCCGTAATCGACGGTGTCGGTCAGGCGGTCGCTGGCGGCGGCGGCGCGCAGGTCGGCATCGAGCACGAGGTCGAGCACGAAGCGCTGGCCGAGCCGCTCCTCCTCCGAGAAGAAGCCGTGATAGGCGTAGATATCGAGTTTCTCGATCAGGATGCGGCCGGTTTCGCTCACAGGTCTGCTTTCATGCTGTCTTCGATGGCGGCCCAGGTCTTGAGCGCGTCGATATGCGGGGCGACGTCGTGGGCGCGGATGATGGCGGCGCCGCGGGACGCGCCATAGAGATGCGCGGCGATGCTGGCGGCCAGCCGCTCGGCCGGGACCTCGCGGCCGGTGATGCGCCCGAGCGTCGACTTCCGGGAGGCGCCGAGCAGGATCGGGCACCCGAGCACCGCCAGCCGGTCGAGATGGCGGATCAGGTCGAGATTCTGCCGTACTGTCTTGCCGAAGCCGATGCCGGGATCGACCACGATCTGGCTCGGCGCAACGCCGGCTTTCGTCGCGATCGCGATCGAGCGTTCGAGGAAGCGCAGGGCATCGTCGAAGATGTCGATGGAGGCGTCGATGGCCTCGCGGTTGTGCATCAGGATGATCGGCGCGCCGGCCCGCGCCGCGACCTCGGCGATGCGCGGGTCGCGCTGGGCGCCCCAGACGTCGTTGACGATCGAGGCCCCGGCCGCGAGCGCCGCTTCCGCCACCTCGGCCTTGTAGCTGTCGATCGAGATCGGCGTGTCGACCTTGGCCTTCAGCCCGGCGATCACCGGGAGCACGCGGCCCATTTCGGTCGCGGCATCGACGGTGGCATGGCCGGGCCTCGTGGATTCGCCGCCGACATCGATGATGGCCGCGCCCTCAGTCGCGAGGCGCGCGCCATGGGCAATCGCTGCCTCGGCATCTGCCAGAAGCCCGCCATCCGAGAACGAATCGGGTGTCATGTTGACGATGCCCATGACGAGCGGCATCGCGGGAAGCGCGAGGCTGCGGCCGTCTGGCAAGGTAAGGGCAGGGGGCATGTGGTTCCGCTGGTGACGAGGCAAGGGCGCTATACACAGCCCGTGTAAATTCGGCCACAGAAAGCGGCCGATTGTCGCCATCGCCGGAAAGCGGGGTTCCTGACGCTGCAAGGGCTTTGACCCTGCCGGTGTCAGCGTGCAGAAACCCCGCATGGTTCCGCTCTCGCTCCCTCACCGCCTCATCCTCGTTCGCCATGGCGAAACCGATTGGAATCGGGAGGGGCGCCTGCAGGGCGCGCAGGATATTCCGCTGAACGATCTCGGCCGTCGCCAGGCTGCAGAGGCTGCCGACCGGCTGAAGGCGCTGGAGCCGGCCTATGCCGATCTCCCCTATATCGGCTCGCCGATGCAGCGGGCGCGCGAGACCATGGACATCCTTCGACGCGAACTCGCCTTACCGGCCGGCGAATACCGCATCGACGACCGCCTGCGCGAATTGACCTTCGGCGAGTGGGAAGGCTTCACTTGGCGCGACATCCGCAAGGCCGAGCGCGAACAGGCGCATCTGCGCGAGCGCGACAAATGGGGCTTCGTGCCGCCGGGCGGCGAGAGCTATCGCATGCTGGCCGAGCGCATCCGTCCGGTTCTGGAGGAGCTCGAGCGCGAGACGGTGATCGTCAGCCATGGCGGCGTGGCGCGCGCCATTCTGGCGCTGGTCGGGGCGGTGGCGCCGCGCGAGGCGTCGATGGTCGAGATCTGGCAGGGCAAGTTGCTCGTCGTCAACGGGAACAAGGCGGACTGGCTCTGAGTTTGCTCAGGGGCGGATCACAACGGGGCTGGCGGCATTCATGGCCGGTTCAGGCGTGATTCCGCAGGGAGAGTATGCTAGCGAGGAGGCGTGATGCGGTGGCCTGCCCGGCCGGGGACACACGCGGAGGTCGCGAGGCGAGGGCGACGATTCCGGTTTTCTTCACGAGGTGCGTGATAAGGCGCCATACGGCCGAGGGCAGGGGCTGCCGCGGTGTCAACGACGGGCCTTTCAGCGCAGCGGGGCGCGATGAACGATATGACGAAGCTGTCCGCGGCGTCTGACGCGGCTGCCGACAACACCCTCGCCATGCTGGTCGGCGAGAAGCGGCCCGACCTGATTCGGGACGAGGTTCTGGCCGAGATTTTCGCGGCCACGGTCGCCGCGCGTCCCGATCATCCCGCCCTTACCGATCTCGAACGCCGGCTGAGCTACGCCGAGGCCTGGGCTGCCGCTGGCAAGCAGGCGCGCGGATTGCAACTCGCGGGCATCGGGCCGGGCGATATGGTCGGCCTGTGGATGCCGCGCGGCATCGACCTGCTGGTCGCGCAGATCGCGATCACCCGAGCGGGCGCCGCCTGGATTCCCTTCGATGCCGAGGCGCCGGTCGAGCGCATCGCGACCTGCCTGAACGATGCCGATGCCAAGGGCATCGTCACCTGCACCGGCTGGGCGGGGCGGGCCGAGGCGACGGAGCGCACCGTCTGGACGCCCGAGGGCCTCGCCGTCGGCGCCGACGGAACCGAGCCGCCGGCGCGACCTGCCGGTCTGAGCCCGGACCACCCGGCCTATCTGATCTATACCTCCGGCTCGACGGGCACGCCGAAGGCGATCGTCATCAGCCACCGCAACATCTGCCACTTCCTGCGCTCCGGGAACGCGCTCTACGGCTTCGGGCCGGACGATGTCGCCTTCCAGGGCGCTTCCGTCGCCTTCGACCTCTCGATGGAGGAGATCTGGACGCCCTATCTCGTCGGCGCGACGCTGTTCGTCGCCTCGCCCGAGATGATGGGCGATGCCGAGAAACTGCCGGCGATCCTGAACGAGGCCGGCGTCACCATCATCGACACGGTGCCGACGCTGCTCGGTATCCTGCCCGCTGACGTGCCCTCGCTGAAGCTGATCCTGCTCGGCGGCGAGGCGCTGCCGCCCGCGATCGTGCAGAAATGGTCGAAGCCCGGCCGGCGCATCCTCAACACCTACGGCCCGACCGAGGCGACGGTGGTCGCGACCGCGGCGGAAGTCGTCCCCGGTGAGACCGTGACCATCGGCAAGCCGATCCCGAACTACACGGCTTACGTCGTCGGCGAGGACATGCACCTCGTCCAGCCGGGCGAGCAGGGCGAATTGCTGATCGGCGGCCCCGGTGTCGCCAAGGGCTATTACGGCCGGCCGGAGCTGACGGCCGAGAAGTTCATCGCCAACCCCTTCACGGGCGTCGGAGGTGAGGGCGATCCGATCCTCTACCGTTCGGGCGATGCCGTCAGCCTCGATGCCAACGGCAATATCGTCTTCCACGGCCGCATCGACGACCAGATCAAGATCCGCGGCTTCCGCGTCGAGCTCGGCGAGATCGAATCCAAGCTCGCCGACGAGCCCGGCGTGGCGCAGGCCGCCGTTGTCCTGCGGACCGATGACGGCATCGAGCGTCTCGTCGCCTTCGTCGTGCCCGAGCCCGGCGTCGCGGTCGACGGCCCGGTGCTGCGGGCGGCGCTGCGCGAGAAGCTGCCGCCCTATATGGTGCCGGCGCATTTCGAGGCGGCAGGCTCCTTGCCGCGCATGGTCTCCGGCAAGGTCGACCGCAAGATGCTCAAGGCGGCGCCGCTGACGGCGCCCAGCGCCGATGGCGAGCAGGAGCCGCCGCGCAACGCGACCGAAGCTGCGCTGCTGGAGGCGGCCAAGCGCGTGCTCGGCACGGCGAGCCTGCCGCTGGAGGCCGATTTCTTCATCGATCTCGGCGGCCACTCGCTGCTGGCGGCGCGCTTCATCTCGATCGTGCGCGAGACCCCGGCCTATGCCGGCATCACCTTGCAGGACGTCTATGCCGCCCGGACCTTGCGGGCGATGGCGGCGCTTCTCGACGAGCGCGGCGTCGCCGTGGCCGAGGACCTCTCCTTCACGCCGCCACCCTTCCTGCGCCGATTCCTCTGCGGTCTCGCCCAGGCCGTGGCGCTGCCGGTCATCATTGGCCTCGCGACCGCGCAATGGCTCGGCGTCTTCGTCACCTACATGCTCCTCTCGGGCGAGGACCTGCCGCTGCTTGGCCAGATCGCCGCGCTGCTCGGTGTCTATGTCGCGATCATCATCGTGACCGGCCTCATCGCGATCGCGCTGAAATGGCTCGTGCTCGGCCGGACGAAGCCGGGCGTCTATCCGCTCTGGGGCGTCTATTATTTCCGCTGGTGGTTCGCCGCCCGTGTCGCCGGGCTCGTCCATATCAAGTGGCTGCAAGGCACGCCGGTAATGCGCTTCTACTGGCGCCTGCTCGGCGCCAGGGTCGGGCGCGACGTCATCATCTCCGACTACGAGGCCGGCGCCATCGACCTGATCGAAATCGGCGACGGCACCAGCTTCGGCTCCAAGACCACTTTCGCCAATGGCGAGGCGATCGGCGACAAGCTGGTCATCGGCCGCATCACCATCGGCAAGGACGTCTCCGTCGGCGCCTCGGTCGTGCTCGGCCATGGCGCGGTGATCGGCGACCACGCCGAAATCGGCGACCTCACGGCCATTCGGCCCGATGCTCAGATCGGAGCGGCCGAAATCTGGGACGGCACGCCCGCTCGCAAGATCGGCACGGTCGATGTCGCGGGCCTGCCGCCGCAGGCCGAGGCCTCGGCCGGCCGGCGCGCGCTGATGACCTGTTTCTACATCCTGATGCTCGTCGTGCTGCCGCCGGTCAGCCTGCTGCCGATCTTCCCGGCCTTCTGGCTGTTCGACAAGATCGACTACTGGATCGCCGGCTGGACCGATATCAGCTATCTCTGGTTCCTGCCGCTCCTGACCTGGCCGACCGCGATCGGGTTGATCACCTTCACGGTGCTGCTGATGGCGGGCCTGCGCTGGGCGATCCTGCCGCGCGTGACCTCGGGCTCCTGGTCGATCCATTCCGGCTTCTATGCCCGCAAATGGACGGTGGCGTTGGCGACCGAGGTGACGCTGGAGACGCTCTCCTCGCTCTTCGCAACGATCTACATGCGTACCTGGTACCGGCTGATGGGCGCGAGCATCGGCAAGGGCGCGGAGATTTCGACCAATCTCTCCGGCCGCTATGACCTGACCGGCATCGGCGCCGGCAACTTCATCGCCGACGAGGTCGTCTTCGGCGACGAGGACATGCGCCGCGGCTATATGCGCCTCGACGCGACGCGCACCGGCGAACAGGTCTTCGTCGGCAACGACGCGGTGGTCCCGCCGGGCGCCGTCATCCCCGATCGCGTCCTGATCGGCATCAAGTCGAAGCCTCCCGCCAATGACCGCATGCAGCCCGGCGACACCTGGTTCGGCTCGCCGCCGATCCGCCTGCCGACGCGGCAGAAGGTCGATCTCGGCGCCGACTGGACCTACAAGCCCTCCGCCGCCAAGCAGTTCGGGCGCGGCCTGTTCGAGGCGCTGCATACCTCCTTCCCGGCGATGCTGTTCATCACCTTCGGCACGATCGCAGTCGATCTGGTGCTGCAGCAGCGGATCAACGAGGGCGACTGGATCGGCCTCGTCCTCTCCTTCATGGCGGTCGCGGTCGCGATCGCAGTGGTGCAGGCGCTGATCTGCGCCGCCGTGAAATGGTTGATGATGGGCGTCTACAAGCCGGTCATGAAGCCGATGTGGTCGTGGTGGGCGATGCGCACCGAGGCGGTCGCGGTGATGTATTGGGGCCTCGGCGGCAAGGTGCTGTTCGACTATCTGCGCGGCACGCCGTTCCTGCCCTGGTTCCTGACGCTGTTCGGCGCGAAATACGGCAAGGGCGTCTGGCTCGACTCGACCGACATCACCGAGTTCGACTGCATCCGGGTCGGCGATTTCTGCACGGTCAACGCCCATTCGGCGCTGCAGACCCATCTCTACGAAGACCGGGTGATGAAGGTCGGCCGCGTGCGCCTCGGCAAGGGCGTCTGCGTCGGCGCCGGCGCGACCGTGCTCTACGACACCCATGTCGGCGACTACGCCCAGATCGGCCTGCTCACCGTCATCATGAAGGGCGAGAACCTGCCGGCGCATACGCGCTGGGAGGGCGCACCCGCTGCGCCGGCGAAGGGGCCGGCGCACTGATCCGCATCCCCTAGGCGGGATGGACCTTTGGCTCTCCGGTAGGGTATCCGGCGAGCGGCAATGCCGCCTCCTCGGACGGCAACGAGCGGACCGCGCCCTTGGCGAGATCGCCGAGTTCGAGTTCGCCGATCCTGACCCGGACGAGGCGCAGCACCTCGGCACCGGCGGCCTCGACGATCCGCCTGACCTGCCGGTTGCGGCCTTCGTCGATCACCATCTCGATCCAGGCACTGCGCTCTCCGCAGCGCAGCAGCGCGGCCGAGCGGATCGACAGCACCTCGTCTCCGTCGACCGCTCCCTGTCGCAACCGCGCCATGAAGGCCTCGTCCGGCACACGGTCGATCTGGACATGGTAGGTCTTGTCGACCCCGGACGCGGGATCGAGGATGCGCTGGGCCCAGCGCGTATCGTTGGTCATCAGCAGCAGGCCCTCGCTCGCCATGTCGAGACGGCCGACCGGGGCGAGATGCGGCAGGTCGAGCCCCTCCAGGCAGGCATAGACGGTCTGGCGCCCCTCCGGGTCGCTGGCCGTGGTCACCATGCCGCGCGGCTTGTTGAGCATCAGGTAGATGCGCCGCGCCGCCGTCACCGGCTGGCCGTCGACCGTCAGCCGCGCCCGCTGGGGATCGAGGCGCAACTCGGGGTGGAGCACGGCGCGCCCGTCGACCGTGACGCGCCCCTCGCGCACCAGCTTCTCGGCCTGTGTCCGGGAGCAATAGCCGAGCTTCGACAGCGCGCGGGCAAGGCTGACGCTTGCCGTCGATGCGGGGGCGGTACGCTTGCGAAGAAATCTCATGATGAGTCTGGCCATGGCTCGCGGCAGCGCGAGCAGGGGGCGCCGGCTGCCCGTGCTTGAACGGGAACTGCCGGTCGCTGCCATGCTCGGTGGCGGATGGCTTCGATGCGGAAGCCTGTCGATGTCGGAAAACGCGTGGCTCGCCGCCTGCGGGCAGGCTGGCCGTAGCCGGATCGACCCCGAAGCGGCCCTGCCGGGCGGCTCGGGGCTAGGCTCCCGCGATGATGGGGCTCCCGGGGCGCCAGGAGCGCGAAGGGCTGGGCGTCCGGCTCATGGCCGTGCTTGAAGCCGGTAGCGCCCGGCCTTGTCAATGACCATCGCGCCCCTTGCGGGGTTTCGCCGCGCGCCGATCCGGCTTAAGAGCCGGTAGGAAACGCAATCGGGCTCCCATGTCGCATAACAGCTTCGGCCATCTCTTCCGCGTCACCACCTTCGGCGAGAGCCATGGGCCCGCCATCGGCTGCGTCGTCGACGGCTGCCCGCCGCTGCTGCCGCTGACCGCGGCCGATATCCAGGGCGATCTCGACCGCCGCCGGCCCGGCCAGTCGCGCTTCACCACGCAGCGCCAGGAGCCGGACGAGGTCCGCATCGTCTCCGGCGTCTTCGCCCGCGAGAGCGACGGCGTGCAGGTCACGACCGGCACCTCGATCGGGCTCATGATCGACAATGTCGACCAGCGCTCGAAGGACTATTCCGACATCAAGGACAAGTACCGGCCCGGACACGCCGACTACACCTATGACGTCAAGTACGGCATCCGCGACTATCGCGGCGGCGGCCGTTCCTCGGCGCGTGAGACGGCGATGCGCGTCGCCGCCGGCGCCATTGCCCGCAAGGTCGTGCCCGGCATGATCGTGCGCGGCGCGCTCGTCCAGATGGGGCCGCACAAGATCGACCGCGCCAACTGGGACTGGGAGGAGGTCGGCCGCAACCCCTTCTTCTGCCCGGATGCCAAGGCGGCTGCCTTCTTCGAGGGCTATCTCGACGGTGTCAGAAAGTCCGGTTCCTCGATCGGCGCCGTGCTGGAGATCGTCGCTGAAGGCGTGCCGGCCGGGCTGGGCGCCCCGATCTACGCCAAGCTCGATTCCGAGATCGCCGCCGCTCTGATGAGCATCAATGCGGTCAAGGGCGTCGAGATCGGCGAAGGTTTTGGCGCGGCCGAACTCTCCGGCGAGGAGAATGCCGACGAGATGCGCGCCGGCAACGACGGCAAGCCGCTCTTCCTCTCCAACCATGCCGGCGGCGTCCTCGGCGGCATTTCGACCGGCCAGCCGATCGTCGCGCGTTTTGCCGTGAAGCCGACCTCCTCGATCCTGGCGACGCGCGCGACCGTGACCCGCACTGGCGGTGAGGCGGAGATGTTCACCAAGGGGCGCCACGACCCTTGCGTCGGCATCCGCGCCGTGCCGGTCGGCGAGGCGATGGTCGCCTGCGTGCTGGCGGACCAGTACCTGCGCCATCGCGCGCAGGTCGGCGTCGTCGAGCCGCGCTGGCCGTTCCAGGAGTGACGCGCTCCGTCATGGTCGGGCTTGTCCCGACCATTCACGTCTTCCTTGTCGAGGACGGTGTTCAAGACGTGGATGCTCGCCACAGGGGCGAGCATGACGGCCTTTGGAACTTGCAATTCAGCAATACTGAAAATGCATCGATCATTCATTGCGGATGAAGTGGCGCCGTATTAGCTTGCCGGCATGAAGCTCGACGTCTGGCTCCGGCAGAACAAGATCGCACGCAGCGCCTTCGCCAGGCAGGTCGGCCTGTCGCCGGCCAGCGTGACCGCGCTCTGCAACGATCCGGCTGCCTGGATCTCCCGCGAAAGCGCCGAGCGCATCACCGCCGCCACCGGCGGCGCCGTCACCCCCAATGATTTCCTCGGCCTGTCCGGGTCGCGCGAGGCTGCCATGTCCAACAATGTCGCCGAGACCATCGATGCCTTCGCCCGCGGCGAGATCGTCATCGTCACCGATGACGACGATCGCGAGAACGAGGGCGATCTCATCGTCGCCGCCTCCCTCTGCACGCCGGAGAAGATGGCCTTCATCATCCGCAACACCTGCGGCATCGTCTGCGCGCCGCTGACGGCTGCCGAGGCTCGGCGCCTGCGGCTCGACCCGATGGTGTCCTCGAATGACGCGCCGCTCGGCACGGCCTTCACCATCACGGTCGACGTCAAGCACGGGCTGACCACCGGCATCTCGGCCGAGCAGCGCACCAACACCGTGCGTGCGCTCGCCAACGGCAATATGGGCGCTGCCGATTTCGTCCGCCCCGGCCATGTCTTCCCGCTCATCGCCAAGGACGGCGGCGTGCTGATGCGCTCCGGCCATACCGAGGCCGCGGTCGACCTCTGCAAGCTCGCCGACCTGCCGCAGGTCGGCGTCATCTGCGAGCTCGCCAATGACGACGGCACGGTGATGAAGGGCGCGCAGATCGCCGCCTTCGCCGAGAAGCACGGGCTGAAGCAGATCACCGTCGCGGACCTGATCGCCTATCGCCAGTCGCGCGAGAAGCTGGTCGAGCGGGTGCATTCCTTCCCGGTCAAGACCGAGTTCGGCGACGTGACCGGCCATGTCTATGTCACGCCCTTCGACAACACCCAGCATTTCGCCTTCGTCATGGGCAAGCTCGGCGATGGCGAGAAGGTGCCGGCTCGTCTGCACCGTGCCGATGTCGTCGCCGACGTGCTCGGCGGCGCCGGCTCGATCCAGTGCGCGCTCCGCCGCTTCCAGCAGGAAGGCAAGGGCGTGCTGATCTATCTGCGCGACGGCAGCGCCGGCGTACCGATCAAGCCGGTCGATGACGAGAACTCCGACGCTCTGCGCAGCCAGCAATGGCGCGAGGTCGGCTTGGGCGCGCAGATCCTGCGCGATCTCGGCGTCCGCTCGATCGTGAACCTCGCCTCCTCGCCGCGCTCCTTCGTCGGCCTCTCCGGCTTCGGCATCGAGATCGCCGGGACCGCGCCGCTGGAATAAGCGCTAACAGAAAGCGCGGGTCATCCCGGGCGACCGAAGGGAGACCCGGAATCCATTCCGGAGCGTTTCCGATAAAGGCTCAGGCATGGATCCCGGATCGTCGCTTCGCTCCGTCCGGGATGACTCGTGTTTGTTGACGCGGGATGGGAGTTCGGCTGCGTTCAGCCTTCCATCAGCGCCGCGACATGGGCGGCGGTAGATCTCGCCAGCGCGTCGAGATCGTAGCCGCCCTCCAGCACCGAGACGATCCGGCCGCCGGCGTGGCGGTCGGCGGTCTCCATCAGCTTTTGCGTCGCCCAGGCGAAATCGGCCTCGCGCAGGTTGAGGTCGGCGAGCGGGTCCCGCCAGTGCGCGTCGAACCCGGCCGAGATCACCACGAGGTCCGGGCGAAACGCATCGAGCCGCGGCAGGACCGCGGTCTCGAACGCTTCACGGAATTCGTCGGAACCGTCCCCGGCCCGCAAGGGGGCGTTGACGATCGTGTCTTGCGTGCCGCGCTCCGAGGTCGCGCCGGTGCCGGGATAGAGCGGCATCTCATGGACGGAGGCGTAGAGCACGCTGGCATCGTCCCAGAAGATGTCCTGCGTGCCGTTGCCGTGATGGACGTCCCAGTCGACGATGGCGACGCGTTCGGCCCCATGCGCCTTCTGTGCGTGGCGCGCCGCGATCGCGGCATGGTTGAAGAAGCAGAAGCCCATGGCGCGCTCGCGCTCGGCATGGTGGCCGGGCGGGCGCATCGCGACGAAGGCATTGCGGGCCTTGCCGGTCATGACCTCGTCGACGGCGGCGACCGCGCCGCCGACACCGCGCAGTGCCGCCTCGATCGTGCCGGGCGACATCAGAGTGTCCGCATCGACCTGGACGAAGCCGGCGGCAGGAGAGGAGGCGATCAGCGCCCGTGCATAGGCTTCCGGATGGCAGAGCGCGACCTGATCGAGCGTGCCGAGCGGCGCCTCCAGCCGAATCAGTGCCGCGAAACGCTCGGCTTCGAGCGCGTTCTCGACCGCCTTGATCCTGTCGGCGCATTCGGGATGGCCTGCTGGCATCGCATGCGTGAGGCTGGCCGGATGGGTGAAGAGCAAGGTCGTCAAAACCGGTTATCCCTGCATGAGGGCAGGCTGAAACGCCATGCGTGGCCGCTTTGCCACGCCAAACGCCCTTCTGGACAGTGCAGAGGGAACCGGATTGCACCATCGCCGTTTGAGGCCTAGTGCTTCGCCGAGCCGCCGCTTGTGGGGAAGCGCTCTGGCGACACGAAGCGTTAACGTTCGATTCATCATAAAGGCTGCCTTCGGGTCGGCTGGGTGGAGGCTATGAAGAAGACCGCTTTCGTTGCACTGGCGCTGTCGGCCCTGTTGGGCGCCTGCCAGTATAAGAGCGTGGCCGCTCCGGAGCTGTCAGCCCGTGACGCGGAATATATCGCGCTCGTCCCCAAGTTCGACACCTACCTGCCCTATCTTCCCTACGAGATCGCCGATCCGACCGGGCAGCCGCCCGGCACGGTCTATGTCGATACGAAGGAGAAGTTCCTCTATCTCGTCCTGCCGAACAAGAAGGCCATCCGCTACGGCGTCGCCACCGGTGACGAGGCTTTCGGTTGGACCGGTGAAGCCGTCGTGCAGCGCAAGGCGGAATGGCCGCGCTGGACGCCGCCGGCCGAGATGGTCAAGCGCTGGCCGCATCTGAAGCCGGTTGCCGGCGGCATGAATGGCGGGCCGGAAAACCCGCTCGGCGCGCGCGCGCTCTATCTCTACCAGAACGGCCACGACACGCTCTACCGCATCCACGGCACCAACGAGCCGGAGACGATCGGCCGCTCGGCCTCGTCCGGCTGCATCCGGATGCGCAACATCGACGCGATCGACCTGTTCAACCGCGTGCCGGTCGGCGCGAAGGTCATCGTCGTCTGAGCGATCGGACGATCCGGAGAATCCGGCGGGCGGCCTTCGGGCCGCCCGTTTTCGTTTGACCATGCTTTTGGCGGAACCACCCTTGTCATTCCGGGGCTTCGCGCAGCGAAGGACCCGGAACCCACGACTGGGTGAGCCCTTGCCCGATCCGTGAAGCCAGGCGCCGCGCCCGGTTGTGGGTTCCGGGTTCATGCCTGCGGCATGCCCCGGAATGACAACGGGTCTCGTGAAAAGCCGCGTCACCAGGCCTGAGCCACGGCATCTGCCCAAGAAAAAGGCCGGTGGGAGCAAGCTCCGCACCGGCCAAGTGATGGGTCTCGAAGGGGAGGTTTCAGTCGTAGAAACCGTGGCGGAGAACGCCGGGCAACTCTGCCTTGCGCGCTTCACCGTGCTGCTTCAACGCAGGCGATATCTGTCGGGTTCCCGCGGCGACCGCCCGAATGGCGATCGGGCGAAAGCGGGAGGCATAGATCGCCCGCGCCGTGGCGTCGTGGAAACCCTTGCCAACCGGTGTCGGGGAATGGGCGTCGCGTTGAAGCATGGCTCCTGACTCGTCTGATGGACCTCGTGCCGGTGGCTCGCGCCGGCCGACTTCGTCTGTCTGACGCCTGATCGGGACGGCGCCGGGGCGCCACTGTGATCTGTTCGTGGCGTTCTCGGGCGGCGATCCCGGATTCCGCCACATTGCCGGACACGAGAAAAGGCCGGGCGTCGCCGCCCGGCCTTCGATCTTCTCGCGATGCCGCGGCGATCAGGCCAGCAGGCCTTCGGCCTTGGCCCAGTTCAGCGTCTTGTCGAGGGCGCGCTCGCAGCGGTTGAACATTTCCTCGATCTCGGCCTCGTTGATGACGAGCGGCGGGCAGAAGGCGAGGCGGTCACCCATGGCGCGGGTGATGAAGCCCTCTTCCAGCGCATAGGCGACGGCCTTGGCGCCGACGCCCTTCTTGCCCTCGAAGGAGGCCTTGGTCTGCTTGTCCTTGACCAGCTCGGCGCCGCCGATCAGGCCGACGCCCTTGGCCTCGCCGACGAGCGGATGCTCGTTCAGCTTGGTGAGGCGGCGCAGGAAGGTCGGCGAGACCTTCTCGACATGGTCGACGATCTTCTCGCGCTGGTAGATTTCCAGCGTCTTCACCGCCACCGCGCAGCCGACCGGGTGGCCGGCATAGGTGTTGCCGTGGCCGAAGGTGCCGATCTTGCGGCTCTGGTCGACGAGCACGTCGTAGATCTTGTCGTTCATCATCACGGCGCTGAGCGGGAAATAGGCCGAGGTGATCTGCTTGGCGAGCGAGATCGAGTCGGCGTTGAGCCCGTAGGTCTCGGTGCCGAACATCTTGCCGGTGCGGCCGAAGCCGGTGATGACCTCGTCCGAGATGAACAGGATGTCGTACTTGGCGAGCACGGCGTTGATCTTCTCGAAATAGCCCGCCGGCGGGATGATCGCGCCACCGGCGCCCATCACGGGCTCGGCGATGAAGGCGGCGACCGTGTCCGGCCCTTCGCGCAGGATCATCTCTTCCAGCTCGGCGGCGAGGCGCGACGAGTAGTCCTGCTCGCTCTCGCCCGGCTCGGCGAAGCGGTAATGGTGCGGGCAGGAGGTGTGCAGGATGCCCGGCAGCGGCAGGTCGAAATCGATATGGTTGTTCGGCAGGCCGGTCAGCGAGGCCGATGCGACCGTGACGCCGTGATAGCCCTTCAGCCGCGAGATGATCTTCTTCTTCTGCGGGCGGCCGAGCGCGTTGTTGAGATACCAGACGATCTTGACCTGGGTGTCGTTGGCGTCGGAGCCGGAGGCGCCGTAGAACACCTTGGAGATCGGAACCGGGGCGATCTCCTTCAGCTTCTCGGCCAGCTCGATCGCCGGATCATGGCTGCGCCCGCCGAAGATATGGGTGAAGGGCAGCTTCTTCATCTGCTCATAGGCGGTCTCGACCAGTTCCTGGTTGGAATAGCCGAGCGAGGTGCACCAGAGCCCCGCCATACCCTCGATATATTCCTTGCCGGCGGAATCGTAGACATAGATGCCCTTGCCGCTCTCCAGAACGAGCGGGCCCGTCTGCCGATGCGTGGCGAGGTTGGTGTAGGGATGGACGAGGGTCTCGATATCCCTGACGGCGACATTCGACAGCATGCTGGGCTCCCGGTTCTGTTTAATATTCTTGCCAGTGTAAGCTAAAACGACCGCAAATGTTGAGCGATTTTGATGCAGGGGACGGTAGACTCTGCCGCAGGGCGAGCGCAACGGAAAGGGTGCGCGCCAAACGCGCGGAGCGGCCCCTTCGGGTTGGTTCAACTCAAGGCTGGAGGCGGGGCGAAACGCCCGCCCAATTCCTCCAGCATCGCCCCGACCGCGATGGCAGTGCGATCCTCTCCGAAGGGCGCGATGATCTGGACGCCGAGCGGCAGGCCGTCGCGCGAGCGCGTGACCGGCGCCGAGAGCGCCGGCAGGTCGGCTCCCGTCGCCAGCGCCGCCCAGAGCAGGAAATCGAGATAGGGCCGCGGCTCGCCATTCACGATCAGGCGCCGCGCATGGATATCCGGGCCATGGTCATGCGGGATCGCGGCGACGGGCGCCGGCGGGCAGAGCACCACGTCGTAACGTGCAAAGAAGCTCGCCCATTGCCGCTTCTGGGCGCGGCGGCGCTGGTCGATCTGCTGGTAGCAGCCGGGCGTCATCCGGGCGCCCCGCGCCTGCAGGGCCTGATGCGACAGGTCGTTCGGACTGAAGCGCGACGCTTGCGCCTGAATGCGGGCGCGCACCTTCGGCGGCAGGCCATAGGCGACGACGGCATGGTTCAAGAGCGCGTAGACCTCGAAGGCATCAGTGAAGCGCACCGAAGGACGTGCCGTCTCGTCGATGATCGCGCCGGCCTCGGCCAATCGGTGGGCCGCTTCGCGCACGGCATCGGATACCTCCCGATCGACGGGCGCGAAGGGATCGTCGGCCCAGAGCGCGACGCGCAGGCCTTTCGCGCCAGTCTGTCGCGGCCCCGGCAGGGCGGGACCGGGCAGGGCGGTATCGCGCGGCCCGGCGATCACCGGCAGGATCAGGTCGAGATCCTCGCTGGCGCGGGTGATCGGCCCGGCGACCATCAGGTCGACATTGCGAAGCGTGCGCCGTTCGGGCGGCGGCGGGATCGCGCCCCAGGTCGAGACCAGCCCCCAGCTCGTCTTCAGTCCGAAGACGCCGCAGGCATGGGCCGGCCAGCGGATCGAGCTGCCGAGATCGGAGCCGAGCTCGAAGGCGCTCATGCCGGTCGCGACCGCGACCGCCGCACCGCCCGAGGAGCCGCCGGGCGAGCGCGTCTCGTCCCAGGGATTGTTGGTCACGCCATGGGCCGGATTGTAGCTCTGGAAATCGCCGGAGAAGACCGGGACGTTGGTCTTGCCGATGATCACCGCGCCGGCAGCCCGCAGCCTTGCGACTGCGGCAGCATCCTCAGTGGGGACACGCTCGCGATAGGCCGGCAGTCCGCCCGATGAAGGCAGGCCGGCGACGTCGAAGGCATCCTTGATCGTTATCGGCAGCCCTTCGAGCGGGCGGGCCCTGCCGTTGGCGATGCGCTCATCCGAGGCTTTCGCCATCGCACGGGCGGCGTCGCGATCCTGCGCGACGATGGCGTTGAGGCGCGGGTTCAGCGCATCGATGCGGGCAAAGGTCGCCTCAAGGAGATCGGTGGCGCTGAAGTGGCCGGCGAGCAGCGCTTCACGCAACGCGGTGGCGGAGGCGGTCAGGTCGATGCCGTCAGCCATCGCCGCTCACTCGGCATCGACGGCGCGGGCGAGATCGCGCCAGAGCAGCACGAGCCGGTCGAGCTCGGCGAGGTCGTCCGGCTTCAGCTTGCCGAGCGTGCTGGCGACGAAATCGCGCTGGGCGGCGATGCCGGCCTCTGCGAGCCGGCGGCCTTCCGACGTCAGATGCATCGCATAGGAGCGCCGATCGCCGGCGATGGCGCGGCGCTCGACCAGACCGGCCTGCACCAGCCGGTCGACGAGGCCCGAGACATTGCCCTTGGTGACGTAGAGCTTCTCGGCCAGTTCGCTCTGGCTGATGCCCTCCTGTTCGGTGAGCGTCGAGAGCAGGTCGAATTGCGGGATCGAGAGCCCGAGCGTGCGGATACGCCCGGTCATCTGCATCAGCATGCGCTGGTGCAGCCGCATGAAGCGGAACCAGACCCGGTCCGGTTCCGTCGCTGCCTGCGGCACGGCTTTCGCTGCGGTCATGGCGTTCCCCCGCTTTTGACGGATTAGACCTAAACCATCTCGCGCGTGCAGGCGAGCCTTCGATGGGATGGCTTCCCTTTCCCGGAAGCCCGTCGCTATCCTCTCGGCAAAACGGATTTGGGAGGACATGCGCATGCTCGGCCTGATGCAGGACTGGCCCCTTCTGCTCCACCGCATCATCGACCACGCCGCGATCCAGCACGGCACGCGCGAGGTGGTGAGCCGCGCCGTCGAGGATGGCGCCTTGAGACGACGCAGCTATGTCGAGATTCGCAGCCGCGCCTTGAAGGTTGCGAAGCGGCTCCAGCGCCAGGGCATCGCGCTCGGCGACCGGGTCGCGACGCTCGCCTGGAACACCGACCGCCATCTCGAACTCTGGTACGGGATCAGCGGCATCGGCGCGATCACGCATACGGTGAATCCGCGGTTGTTCCCGGAGCAGATCGCCTGGATCGTCGATCACGCCGAAGACCGGCTGCTCTTCCTCGACCTCACCTTCGTGCCGATGATTGAGGCGCTTCAGGACAAGCTATCGAGCGTCGAGCGCTATGTCGTCCTGACCGATGCCGCGCATATGCCGCAGACCAATCTGAAGGGCGCGGTCGCCTATGAGGATTGGCTGGCGGAAGCGGACGATGATTTCGCCTGGGGGCGCTTCGACGAGAATACGGCGGCCGGGCTCTGCTACACCTCGGGCACGACCGGCGGCCCGAAGGGCGTGCTCTACTCGCACCGTTCGAACGTGTTGCACGCGCTTGCCTGCGCCGCGCCGGATTTCATGGGCCTGTCGGCGCGCGACACGGTGCTACCGGTCGTGCCGCTCTTCCATGCCAATAGCTGGTCGCTGGCCTATTCCGCGCCGATGACCGGCGCCAAGCTGGTCATGCCGGGCGCGAGGCTCGACGGTCCCTCGCTGCACCAGTTGCTGGAGGAGGAGGGCGTGACCATGACGGCGGCGGTCCCGACCGTCTGGCTCGGCCTCCTGCAGCATCTGGAGGCGACGAGCGGCACGCTCTCGACGCTAAAGCGCGTCATCATCGGCGGCTCGGCCTGCCCGCGTGCGATGACCGAGACCTTCGAGCGCAAATACGGCGTCACCGTCTCCCATGCCTGGGGCATGACCGAGATGAGCCCGCTTGGCTCGTTCTGCTCGCTGAAGCCGGTCTATCAGGGGCTGGAAGGCGACGCGCTTTACGATCTCAAGGTGAAGCAGGGCCATCCGCCCTTCACGGTCGAGTTCCGCCTCACTGACGATGCCGGCGCGGACCTGCCCTGGGACGGCAAGACCTTCGGCCGGCTCAAGGTGCGCGGCCCGGCCGTCTCGGGCGCCTATTACCGCAACGAGGACGACATCCTCGACGATCACGGCTTCTTCGACACCGGCGACGTCGCGACCATCGATCCTGCCGGCTACATGCAGATCACGGACCGCTCGAAGGACGTGATCAAGTCCGGCGGCGAATGGATCTCCTCCATCGACCTCGAAAACCTCGCCGTCGGGCACCCCGATGTCGCGGAGGCCGCGGTGATCGGCGTTGCCCATCCGAAATGGGACGAGCGGCCTTTGCTCGTCATCGTGCCGAAGCCGGGGCGCAAGCCGGGCAAGGACGAGGTGCTCGCCTTCATGACCGGCAAGATCGCGAAGTGGTGGCTGCCGGACGATGTCGTGCTGGTCGAGGCCATCCCCCACACCGCGACCGGCAAGATCCAGAAGACGAAGCTGCGCGAGATGTTCAGGGATTACCGCCTGCCGGGGTGATCGGAGGGGGCGCAACGCTTTCATATTGAGCGCGTCATCCCGGACGGGGCGCAGCGGAGATCCGGGATCCATTCCGGAGCCTGCCCGGAAAAGGTTCCGGAATGGATCCCGGGTCTCCCGTTGGTCGCCCGGGATGACCGTTGTGTTTCGATGCGTAGCCGAAGGGCATTGGCTGTCGCCTGAAACGCGAACGGCGCCCCGGAGGGCGCCGTTCGGATGTCGTGGTCGAGATGGTTCCGAGGCTTGTTGCCTCAGAATTCTTCCCATCCGGAGTCGCTCGCCCGGCCGCTGCCGCCATTGGCGACCTTGCGCGGGGAGGGCGCACGGGACTGGACGAAGGCCGCCTCGGCGAGGCGTCGCAGGCGTGCCTGTTCGTCGGCGGTGGCCACAGGAGTGGGCCGCGCCATCCGTACCAGCGCCTTGCCACGCGCGGCCATCGAAGCCGGCTGGGCGTAAGCCGTCTGGCCAGCCGCCTCGCGTCCGGTGCGGAAGGTCGCGACCAGCGCGTTGAGCTGCTCGATCCGGCCGGACAGCGAGCCGGCCGAGGCCGCGCTCTGCTCGGACAGGGCCGCGTTCTGCTGGGTCATCTCGTCGAGATGCGCCACCGCCTGGCTCATCTCGTCGATGCCGTTGGCCTGTTCGCCCGAGGCTGCCGAGATGTCTGCGATCGTCGCCGCGACCTTCTGCGAGGCTGCGAGGATGCGGGCGAGCTGGTCGCCGGCCTGGCGGACCAGCTTCACGCCTTCGCCGACCTCGGCATTGGACGAGGAGATCAGCCCGGAGATGTCCTTGGCCGCCTCGCCCGAGCGCTGCGCCAGGGTTCGCACCTCGGAGGCCACCACCGCGAAGCCCTTGCCGGCCTCGCCGGCGCGGGCCGCCTCGACCGCGGCGTTGAGCGCCAAGAGGTTGGTCTGGAAGGCGATGTCGTCGATCACGCGGATGATGTCGGAGATCTTCTGCGAGGCCGTCTCGATGCGGGCCATGGCGTCGACCGCCTGGCCGGCGATGGCGCCGCCGCTCTCGGCGGCCTGCATCGCTTCGTCGGCGATCCGGGCCGCGTCCTTCGAGGCCTGGGCCGAGGCCTTGACCGAGGCTGCGAGCTCCTCGGTCGTGGCCGCGGTCTCCTCCAGGGAGGAGGCCTGTTCCTCGGTGCGTTTGGAGAGGTCGTCGGCGCCCATGTTGATCTCGCGCGCGGCGAGCCCGACATCGGCCGAGGTCGTCTGGATCGTCGCGACGGTGTCGGAGAGGCGGTCCACCGTCTCGTTGATCGCGCCCTTCAGGTCGGCGAAGCGGCCGCGATAGCCGGTCTCGATCCGGTTGGTCAGGTCGCCGCCCGCGATCGCGGACAAGGCCCCGGCGAACTCCGTCGTCGCCCCGTCAACGACCGCGTTGATCTCGTTGATGCC
>Ga0209792_1000125_pt1 | contig 109726 bp, 86 predicted proteins | sample EBPBio142005_DNA_FD_185860 | JGI IMG/M metagenome (GOLD analysis project Ga0209792, IMG submission 185860) | Wastewater treatment Type I Accumulibacter community from EBPR Bioreactor in Madison, WI, USA - Reactor 1_6/14/2005_ DNA (SPAdes)... | ecosystem: Engineered > Bioreactor > EBPR >...
TATTTTTTTACTATATTTGACATAAATATTGGTTTGTTTGACGACTTCAAGATACTGAATTTCAGTATCTTGACCAATATTTATTCAAATTATTTTACATCAAATAATTACACCCAACGGGTGTGATAAAATTGTAAACAAAATCTGTAATAATAATTGTGGATTTTATTATAATTTTTAAACATAATGGCAACATAATTTGTTTTTTTATATATTTGTTCTGCTTATATCTAAAAAAATGTTACTAACCAAAAGAAAAATTAAAAGAAGTTAGAAAGAAAACATATAACTAAACTGTATTTGTCGAAATGGTTGCTATAGATTAAGCTCAATATAGCCGTAGAGAAAAAGGTAGAATTGCCATTACCGATGAGGAATGGTTACGTTTTGCTAAAGTATTGGATGTAGCCCTTGAAGAGAGTAAAGAAGCAGATGCGCCACTTATCAATATTACTCATAATCATGGCGAAAACGATAATTCTATTAATGGTTATGAAATAAAAATAAGTTTGCCAAAAAACATATTTGATATTTTTGATACAAAACTCGATAAACTTATTGAGATTTTATCTAACAAAAAAGAGTAACAATTTTTGAAAGATGATAACCAACATCCGCAATTTTTTTGAGAAACACGGGTTTCACGTATCACAACGCTTAGCCGATAAACTTGGTATGCGTGCCACACACGTGCGTTTGTTTTTTATTTATATTTCGTTTGTAACTGTAGGTTTGGGGTTTGGTATGTATCTCACGTTGGCTTTTTGGATTAAACTCAAAGATTTAATTCGTGGTAAACGCTCATCAGTTTTTGATTTGTAAAAATTTAGGTATGAATGAGAAAAACTATTTTAACCGCTTTTTTCATTTTACAAAAGACCAACAAAAAGGATTAGTAGTCTTGTTGGCAATCATCTTATTGCTTCAAATCTGGATTTTTTGTTTTCATTCTTTTTCATCTTCACAATCAATTCCTAACGATACTAAATGGTTGGCGTATCAAACAACAGTTGATTCTCTTAAAGAAAATTTACCGAGTGATAGTTATAAACTATATCCATTCAATCCCAATTTTATAACAGATTTTAAAGGTTATAAATTAGGAATGAAATCCGAAGAAATCGATAGGCTTTTGGCTTTTCGAAAAGAAAACAAATTTGTAAATTCACCCGAAGAATTTCAGAAAGTAACCGGAGTTTCCGATTCTTTATTGCGAGTAATTTCGCCGTATTTTAAATTTCCAGATTGGGTAAAAAACAAAAAACAATATCCAAAATTTGAAAACAACTATCCTGATTATACCAAAAAAACATCCAAACCAGAAGTTGTAAGAGTTATCGATTTAAACAGTGCCACACAAGAGGATTTGATGAAGGTTTATGGGATAGGCGAGGTGCTTTCTTCTAAAATTTTAGAGAAGCGAGAAAGGCTGGGCGCATTCGTAGCAATGGAACAATTGGAAGAAATTTGGGGTTTGCAACCCGAAACTATAGATAAACTCAAAAAAAGTTTTAAAATTGAAGGCACAACAACCATCAAAAAGATAGCTATTAACGATGCTACTATCAAGGAATTGGCGGCATTTCCGTATTTCAATTACAAATTAGCCAAAAACATTGTTTCGTATCGAAGTATGAACGGGCCAATCAATTTTGGAGATTTATCAAATATTAAAGATTTTCCTGTTGAAAAAATCAAAATAATTGCTTTATATTTGGAATTCTAAAAAAAGCGGTTAAGTGTATAGAAGTAAAAGCACTCAATAGCGAATATTATTTTTAAACAAACACAATTATGACTTCAATATACTTTACAGAAGAACACGAATTATTTAGAAAAAGCTTTAGAGATTTTTTACATAAAGAAGTAGTACCACATATCGAAAAATGGGAAAAAACCGGCACTATCGAACGATTTATTTGGGAAAAATTTGGTGATGCTGGTTTCTTCGGAATTTCGTATCCAGAAGCTTATGGCGGTATGAATCTCGATTTGTTTTATATGGTAGTTTTTTTAGAAGAGCTACAAAAAGTTAAATCATCGGGTTTTGCAGCGGCTATGTGGGCGCACACCTATTTGGCTATGACGCATTTGAATGCCGAAGGAAGCGAACGCATCAAACAAGAATATTTAGCACCAAGCATCTTAGGGCAAAAAATTGGAGCCTTGTGTATTACCGAGCCTTTTGGCGGAAGCGATGTAGCTGGTATGCGAACTACAGCCGTGAAACAAGGTGACACTTATATAATCAATGGTTCTAAAACATTTATTACCAATGGTGTATATGCCGATTATTATGTGGTGGCAGCCAAAACCAAACCCGAACTGGGCAACAAAGGAATCAGTATTTTTTTAGTAGATAAAAACACACCAGGAATCACGGCTACCAAGTTAGATAAATTAGGCTGGCGAGCTTCAGATACGGCAGAGTTGGCATTTGAAAATGTAACGATTTCAGCCGATAATCTTATGGGCGAAGAAGAAAAAGGATTTCCATATATCATGCAACATTTTGCATTAGAAAGATTAATTATGGCTATCAATGCGCATGCCCGTGCCGAATATGCTATCGATTATACATTGGAATACATGTCGCAACGCGAAGCTTTTGGTAGTTCGATTAATAAATTTCAGGCACTACGCCACACGATGGTAGAGCACGCTACTGAAGTTGAACATTGTAAAGTTTTTAATTATGCAGCCGTAGCACGTTTGCAAAACAAAGAATATGTAGTAAAAGAAGCTACGATGGCAAAACTAAAATCAACCAAAGTTGCCGACTTGGCAATATACGATTGTTTGCAAATGCTGGGCGGTTATGGTTATATGGAGGAATATCCATTAGCAAGATTATTGCGCGATAGCCGTTTAGGACCAATAGGTGGCGGCACATCTGAAATATTGAAAGAAATTTTGTCAAAAATGATAATTGATTGTAAAGATTATAAACCTGCAGTAGAGTAGTCGTAGTTTTTTGTAAAATAATTCAAAATTTATAATTCATAATTCATAATTATTTTTACCTTTGCACCACTAAATGAGAGGAGGTGTCCAAGCTATGTTAATTATACCTATTAAAGACGGAGAAAATATCGATAGAGCGCTAAAGCGTTACAAGCGAAAATTTGACAAAACAGGAACTGTTCGTCAGTTGCGTGCACGTCAGCAATTCACAAAACCATCAGTTACAAGAAGAGCTGTTATTCAAAAAGCACAATATATTCAACATTTGAGAGATTCAATTGAAGGATAGTATTTTGTCTAAAATATTTAAAAATGCCAGAAAATTCATTTCTGGCATTTTTTTTTGTTTTAAAAAGATTACAGTTGTCGCTTTTTGTATTAACAGTAAGCAGAATTATTTTTACAAAATCTATTTTTTTTGTCAAATTATTAGAATAAATGCGTGTATGGCATTAGTTTTGCAAAATAATATTAAATCTGACGTATTTTTTAGCAATAATTCAATACGAAAGATGATTTGTAAATACTTAATTTTTAAGAAGATGAGATGTAATTATTCAAAAGCAATACTGTTTTTAATAAGTTTGTTGGTTGTTTCTTTGAGTTTTTCCAATGTAAATGAGAAAATAAAATTTAAAACAAGCAATGACAAAATTTTAACAAAATCAACCAAAAATAGCAAGAAAGAAATTGCTACAATCAAAGAATTTGTAGGAAGTGAAGTTGGTTTAAAAAAACAAAGACCAAATCAAAATGCTATGGCTTGGACTTCGGCAGATACTTGTCCGACTTGTGATTTTGATGGCGACGGAATTGCAAACAATGTCGATATTGATGATGATAATGATGGGGTAGTGGATACTCTTGAAATGGGAGCATCACCGGTTTCTTCATTGATTGTGCCAAACGCTTCATCGGTTTCGCATTACTGGTCTAATCAAAGTGCTTTTGCGTCAAGAACTTATGATGAAAATGTAACATTAACAACAACTTTTGGTGCTGATTCTTATGGAACAGATCAGGCTTTGGTTGCTTCCAATTCATGGTTTAGTGGTGCACCAATCGGAACAGGTGTAAGTTATGCGCTAAAACCATTTATAGCTGATATTGTTTATACTTTTGCCTCACCAGTAGTAGTTGATGGTGTAGCAATTTGGAATCCAGACTCGCCAAATTATGGAGGTGAAGACAACGGTATAAAAGAATTTAATGTTACCGTAAAATTTGCAGATAATTCTACGCAAGTTTTTGGACCCTATCATGCAAACCTTTCCAATGCTGTGCAAACTTATGCTTTTGGTTCTATGTTGTATAATGTTACCGGTATTACTCTCAATGTGTTTGATGGTTGGTATGGAAATGTAGCATCAACAGCAACATCGGCGGCGGCGGCATATGCAGCTGGTACTCTAAATACAGGTTATAATACTTGTTTGCGTGAGTTTAGAGCTATGTGTAGCACAAATTATTATGATATAGATACCGACGGCGATGGTTTCCCAAACAGAATGGATTTAGATAGTGATGGCGATGGTTGCCCAGATGCTAAAGAAGCCGGAGTAACAGGAACACTACTTACAGGAAATGTTATTAACGGAATGCCAAACACAACCACCAGTATTGCTAATGCCATAGCTCAAGGAACTTATGGAACGAATGGTTTAGCAAATTCATTAGAAAATAATGATACCGTAGCAGCAACAACTTCTTACACGAGTACGTATGTGTTTTATGCCACACATAATACTTTGAGCGCTTGTTTAGATTCGGATAGCGATGGTGTGAAAAATTTGGCAGATATTGATGATGATAATGATGGAATTGTAGATGCAGTAGAATCGGCTACATGTTTCTATACAGCTACAGAAATGGGAGTGCCAGTCTTAATAACTACAGAAGAGCCAACTACAGGCGTACTGACCAATTTATATGATAATAGCACAGGAACGTATTTGCTTTTTCCGGATCAGTTGCTACAGCTTCAGTAGGGAAATCGATACTTGAAATCACTCCAGTTTATCCGCAAGTAGCTACATCTATTGTTTTAAATCTTAGTACAGCATCACCAATGAGTTCATTGTCAAGTCCTGCAGCACAAATTTTAGCAGAAGGATGGAATGGTAAAACATGGACAACTTTAGCAACTTATTCTGCATTGCCAACTGTTGTGAGTAATTTACAAACGTTTGCATTTACTAACACCACTGCCTATATAAAATACCGATTACTTAACTCTGGAACAACAGGTGTGTTAATTAATAATACAAATACTATTCGTGAGGTAAGTTTAGGGTATCCGGCAACTTACATACAATCATTAAATCCAAAATTGAGTTGTTCAGCAGATTTTGATGGCGATTTAATTGTAAATCATTTAGATCTAGATAGTGATGGCGATACTTGCCCAGATGCTTTAGAAGGTTCTGCTACAGTATTAAATTCACAATTAGTACTATCAAGTGTACCAGGAGGAACAGTGCATACCAACCTATGCGCATCAGTTTCTTGCGTTACAAGTTTGGGCTTACCAAATTTGGCTTTGCCTACAGATTATAGTACAACTACAGGGCAAGGAATAGGTACTTCTCAAAATATAAGTGTAAAAGATACAGAATGTACAAGATGTGATGGAACCTTAAGTTTAGATTCAGATTCTGATGGTGTGGCAGATGCCTGTGACATGGATGATGATAATGACGGAATATTAGACTCTGCTGAAGGTTGTATTGATTCTGCTTTTACAGGAAACGGAACAAATAACCCAACTTCAAAAGTTTCTATAACGTATGATTTTGGATCTTCAACATTTGCACCTTTAAATTCAAGTTTGGCAAATATCATTACTCCAGCTTCAGGAACAAATCCTACCAATATGGCGGCTGGATCAGCCAATATTACAACAGCTTTTAACGGTACTAGTATCAATGTGTCAAATATTGATGCTACAACTTTGGCTCAGTCTATTACAAATAATGAATATCTTCAATTTAGTTTTACTACCAATAGTAATACTTTTAATGCAGTTTTGGACTGGATTGGATTTGTAAATAATCTTTCTACCAATGGTCAGTTTTCATTAACATATTCAATTTCTAAAGATGGATTTCTAAGTAAAACAGATTTAGGAACATTTGTTCAAACAGCAGGCGAAGGTGGTATAACGCCAGGAGGTCGTCGTGCTTTAAACACAACCGATTTTGCATTAGAAAAAAATAAAACATATACAGTAAGAATTTATTTTTACAATTTAGCTTCTACCACAGCTACCATCAATGTTGATGATTTTATTGTGGTATTTGATTATTGTGCTACTGATACCGATGGCGATGGAATTATCAATTCATTAGATTTAGATAGTGATGGCGATGGTTGTCCAGATGCTATAGAAGGAGCAGGAAGTTTTATTTTCAATAATCTTGTAAATTCAACCATGAATGGAGGAAACACAGGAACTGGATACACAGGAACTTCAACTTCATCTGTAAATTTAAACTTAGGAACAACAGTAGATAACTTATGTTCGAGTACAACTTATGGTGTGCCAATTGTATCACCAAGTGCTACTGCTGTTACCCAAGCCATAGGAACAAGTACCAATGTAGGTGTAAAAGATCCGGCTTGTGAAATTATAACGGTAGTTACAGAATCAGGAACAGTGGCATCGGCTACTGGCGGAACTGTTATTGCGAATGTTACTTCTAATGATTTAATAAATGGAGCAGCTGTTGTTTTGGGTACAGGAGGAAATGGCGTTGTTGCTACATCAGGAACATGGCCAGCTGGAATTACATTAAATACAACAACAGGCGCAATTTCGGTAGCACCAGGTACTGCCGCAGGTACATACACGATTACGTATCAATTATGTGATTTAAGTTCAACGCCACATTGCAAAACTATGGATGATACTGTTACAATTACATGTCCTGTTATAGTAACTCCAACCATTACCACAACTGCTGCAACATGTAGCGCAGATGGTACAGCCAGTATATCAAATTATAACACAAATTATTCTTACACATTTACCCCGTCAGGGCCAAGTGTGTCTGGCACTGGAGCTATCACTGGATTAACTTGTAGTACATCTTATACAGTAAAAGCTACTTCTGGAATTTGTATTAGCAGTGATTCTAATAGTTTTACTGTAGATTGTAAATTACCCGCAACAGTTGCTGGAACAGTTTCTTCTAATCAAACCATTTGTAAAGATTCTACGCCGGCAGCATTGAATTTATCTGGAAATTCTGGAAACGTTATAAAATGGCAAAAAGCAACCGATGTAAACTTTACCAGCCCAACAGATATTGCCAATACAACCACAACATTAACAAGTGCAGAAATGGGAAGTATTGCTACAACTACTTATTTTAGAGCTGTAGTTCAAAATGGTTCGTGTTCGGCATTAAATTCAGATTATGTAACTATCACGGTACCTTCGTCTACTTGGAACGGAGCTGCTTGGAGTAATGGAGAGCCAACAATAGAAACAACAGTTATTTTTACTGGTGATTATTCATCTACTTCAGATTTGTTTGCGTGTAGTGTTACAGTAAATAATGATGCCGAAGTTGTTATAAATTCGGGTAACGATTATACCGTTTACGGGAAAGTAACCGTAGAAGCCGGAAGTAAATTCGAATTTAAAAACAATGCCAACCTTATTCAGATTACAGATGTACAAAACAGCGGAGAAGTAACAATAAACCGTAATACAATCGCTTTATCTCGATTAGATTATAAATTATGGTCTACACCAGTTATGCCGCAACAATTATTGGCATTTTCACCACTTACATTAACAGATCGTTTCTATATATATAATTCGGCAATATCCAATTATTCAAAAGTAACAGCTACAACTGATTTTGAGCTCGGAAAAGGTTACTTAATTCGTATGCCAAATACTTTTCCTACCTATCCAGCTACAGATGAGTTTGAAGGTATATTTAAAGGAACACCAAATAATGGCGAAAAAACAGTTGCCATTTCAAGTACTGGAGATAAGTTTTCATCTATCGGAAACCCGTATCCATCTACAATAAATCCGATGACTTTTGTTATGGCAAATAGTAATAACATTACAGGAGCACTTTATATTTGGAGAAAACGTAATAATACCAATTACTTACCGGGTTATATTACTTGGGCAGGCGGAACTATGACAGGCAACGGCGAACCAGGAACATTTACTGGCGGATTAGATTATTTACAAGTAGGACAAGGTTTTTTGGTTGAGTCTAAAAACGGAGCTTCGAGTGTAGTTTTCAATAACCAAATGCGTAGCGGAAACAACAACGGTATTTCGTTTAAATCGGCAAATACTATAGAATACAATAGAATTTGGTTAAACCTTACCAGCACAACTACAACCGAGTTCAGTCAAATGGCAGTAGGGTATATTACAGGCGCAACGTCTGATGTAGATATTTTTGATGGAAAAAACATCAACAATACATCGGTGTTGTTGGGTTCAATCATTAATAATGAAAACTATACCATACAAGGAAAATCATTGCCATTTGCAGATACCGATGTTGTTCCATTGTTTTACAAGGTTACCACAGCCGGCAACTACACAATAACTATTGACCATGTTGATGGATTATTTACTGACGGAAGCCAAGATATTTTTATAAAAGATAATCTAACCAATACATATAATAATTTAAACACAAGCCCATACACTTTTGCTTCAGATGCAGGAACATTCAATAGCCGATTTGAGTTGGTTTATAGAAGTTCAGCCTTAAGTACCAATAACAATGTATTAAACAGCAATCAAGTTGTTGTGTACAAAAACAACGATGATATTGTAATTAATTCAGGAAATATCGCCATGGCAAAAGTTAAAATCTTTGATGTACGAGGCAGATTATTGGCAGAGAAAAATAGCATCAATGCTACCGAAACCCGAATGAAAGCTGGTTTGGCAAACGAAGTGTTATTGATACAAATCACGTCACAAGATGGAGCTACAGTTATCAAAAAAATGATTAATTAAAATTTAGAAATAAATAGCTGAAAGAGAGATTTATTAGAAGTTTTTAATTTTTAAATAGTGTCAGAAAAAGTAATTTTCTTGACACTATTTGTTTTTAAAAATGTAGGAAAAAACATATTTTAAATAACGCTTTTTTTAAGGTTTGATTAATTTTTGCTTCAACGGTTCATTTTTTTTAAAATTAGTTGGATTAATATTTGTATATACTAAATTTGTATAGAATTTTATGAAGAGCGCTTAAACAACATTCAAAAAGTTAATAACAATTAATGTTTAAGCGATGAAACACAATTACTTAAAAGCATTAATATACTCGTTGAGTATATTAAGTGTGACTTTTGGTTTTTCAGAAACTATTTTTCTAAAAACTAAAAATGAGAATAAAAATTCTCATAAAAAAGAAGTTGCATCAACTTCAGATTTTTCAAAAAATCTAAAAGAATCAACAACTACAGATTCAAAGACGGTGAACACAACCACAAAAAAACGTGTTGTGAAATCCGAAAAACCTAAAAATCAAAAAGCGAAACTATTGGAACCCCAAAATAATTTCGCTTGGACATTAGCAGACACTTGTCCAACATGCGACTTTGATGGCGATGGTATTGCTAATAATGTAGATATTGATGATGATAATGATGGTGTTTTAGACGAAACTGAAGCTAATTGTGGAATGCAAGCTGCTACAAAAGCAGGAGTAACTGTGTCAAAACCTGCCAATGTTGGTTTTTCTACTGTTAACTCTGGTTTGGCAGGATTGGTAAATAATGTAGAAGATATTTCTATTTCTACACCATCAGGTACTTTAAATAACAACGAATGGTTTCGATTGACATTTCCAACAGCCATAGCATTAACTTCTTGGGAAATATCTCATACCAGCGGACAAACATTGTTCACCACAACATCAACTTATAAAGTACAAGGAAGTAATGATGCTACCAACTGGACAGATTTAACAGGTACACTTACTTATAGTAATAATCAAGGAAATTTAGGACCTTATACTGGTGGAAACGTAGCCAGTTTTCCTAATAATACAACTGCCTATTTATACTATCGTTATTATGGAATTTCGGGAGCATCAGGTGGTGGATTTGCCACAGAATTTTATTATACCGAAAAATATTGTCCAACGCCCGATACCGATGGCGATGGATTTACAAATCAATTTGATTTAGATAGTGATAACGATGGCTGTAGCGATGCCAGAGAATCGGCAGCAACAGCAAGTACAACTGCCAATTATTCATTTTCGGGAGCAGTAGGAACTAATGGTTTGGTAAATAGTTTAGAAACTGCTACAGATAGTGGTGTACTTAATTATACCAATACATTTATGGCGTATGCTATAAGTAATAAAGTAAATCTTTGTTCAGATAATGATGCCGACGGAATCATTGATTTGGTGGATATTGATGATGATAACGATGGTGTTTTAGATAATTTAGAATGTAGTTCATTGTATCCACCGGCTTCATTAAACAGTGTACATCCGTCTTCGGCAACTACCGATTATAATGTAGGTGCAACTATTCCATACGGACAAATAAGAGTACGACAATATAAAGCTGCAGCAATTTCTTCAGGAACACCATTTGATTCGTACTTAGGCTGGCCCTATAGATCAGACTTGCCAAGTAATGGATATTTTAATGTAAACAAAGTAAATGTTTCGAGCTATTTTACAGATTCTTTTGAAGCACCTCCAGTAGCCAATGTTAATAATCAAGACTTTGGATATGAATACCTCTTTTGGTTAGAAGCCGGAACTTATACCGTGTGTGTAGAATGGGACGATTCCTACTCATTGGCGTATTCTACTACCGGGAATTATAAAGATATGATTTTGATAAAAGATCAGGCTTATGGTTCAACAGGTATTGCCTATTCCACAATGATATTTTCATTACCACAAAGAGCTTTAATGGAATTTAGAGCAACCGATATTAATGGTATAAGACAAACCATAGATATTTTTGGTTTTGTAGATGCCAATGGAGCATGCCAAAGTGGTGTGAAACTTACCGATGTATTTGCTGCAAATGCTGTAATTAGTTGTGATACTGATAATGATGGAATTCCAAATAATCTCGATTTAGATAGCGATGGTGATGGATGTCCTGATGCAAAAGAATCAGGAGTTTCAGGAACTTTATTGTCAGGAAATTCAATAGCACAAGGACCTTATGGATCAAACGGTTTGGCAAATTCATTAGAAAACAATGATACTGCTGCAGCTACAACTTCGTATACAAATGGATATGGTACTTATGCTATTTCAGCAGCAAAAAGCGAATGTGCCGACGTAGATGCTGATGGAGTAAACAATACTTTAGATATTGATAGTGATAATGATGGGATTTTAAACACTACCGAATCGCCAACCTGTTATTATACAGCTACAGAATCGGCAGTGATAAAATCCATTACAAGTCAATTATTTGTATTGAGTTATCCTGCATATAAAGTTACCAATCTTATTGATGGTTCGGCTTCAACAACCAATGCTTTTTTGGTGCAAGATTGGGTAGGAAAAGAAATTTATAATATAGTTGCTACCAATGCATTGCCTATTAGTGGTGTGTCTTTTGATTTGAGTGGTGTATATTCAAACACAGGATCGGATACATTCAAATTACAAGGTTCTGCAGATACCACTGGTTGGGTAGACTTGTCTGCACCTGTAATATCTACAGGTTCTACAGGAACATTTATATTAAGTAATACTCTGCAACCCAATACACCATATAAATACTATAGAGTAATAGGCGTTGCAGGAAGTAGTGGAAATGCCACAACCAAAGAGGTCCATTTGATACCAGCGGCTTCTTATGTAACTGCGCTAAACCCAAAACCAACCTGTACTTTTGATACCGATGGTGATGGTGTTGTAAATCATTTAGATTTAGATAGTGATGGCGATGGTTGTCCTGATGCAAAAGAATCAGGAGTTTCGGGAACTTTATTATCAGGCAATGTGGTAAACGGAACACCAAATACTACTGTGAGTACAGCCAATGCAATTGCTCAAGGACCTTATGGATCAAACGGTTTAGCCAATGGAGTTGAGAGTAACGATACCACAACAGCATCGGTAACTTTCACAAATACCTATTGCAGTTATGCTATTTATAAATTATTAAATGTGTGTGCTGATAGTGATGGCGATGGAGTAGGAGATTTGGTAGATATTGATATGGATAATGATGGAATTCTAAATGTTGCCGAAAGTCCGAGTTGTTTTTACACAGCAGCCGAGATGGCAATTCCATTTAAAGTAACTACCGAAATGACCAATACTGACGTGATTGCCAATTTATACGATAATACTATTGCAACCACTTTTGCATTTCCTTCAACATTAGCAGCCAATGCCAAAGACAAAACAATATTTGAAATAACACCAATTTACCCACAAGTGGCAACCTCAATTATATTAAATGTTACTTCGGCATCACCAATAGGTGCATTAAATACTACCATAGCCCAAGTATTAGCCCAAGGTTGGGACGGTACAACTTGGGTAACTTTAGCAACATATTCTACTTTGCCAACAGTTACTACCAATATACAAACATTTGCTTTCACAAATACAACACCGTATTCAAAGTATCGATTGTTTGATACAGGAAGTACAGGAGCTGCCCTCAATATAAATACAACACGCGAAGTGAGTTTAGGTTTCCCAGCCTCTTATGTACAAGGAATAAACCCGAAACCAACGTGTGCGGTTGATTCCGATGGCGACGGAATCCCAAATCATTTAGATTTAGATAGTGATGGCGATGGTTGTCCCGATGCCAAAGAAGCAGCCGTAACAGGAACTTTACTGGCAGGAAATGTAGTAAACGGAACACCAAATACCACAACTAGTATTGGTAATGCTGTAGCACAAGGACCTTATGGCACTAACGGATTGGCAAATTCGTTAGAAAATAATGATACAACAGCAGCTACTACATCTTTTGTAAGTACCTATAATAGATATGCGATTTTCAAATTCTTAAACCTATGTGCAGATACTGATGCCGATGGCGTAGCCGATATGGGAGGCGATTTAGATAACGACAACGATGGCGTTTTAAATGCTACCGAAGCACCATCATGCTACTATACAGCCACAGAAATGGCGGTGCCTTATGTAGTTACAACAGAATTAGCTTCTGCCGATCCTATCGCCAATGTATATGACAATAATTTATCTACAACCTTCTCATTTACAGCAACAACAGCATTACTTGCCTTAGGTAAAACTATTTTTGAAATTACGCCAATTTACCCTCAAGTAGCCACATCTATTGTGCTAAAGCTTAATACAGCAGCTTCACCTATAGGCACCTATTTGCTTTCGGCGTTTTTAACTGCACAAGGCTGGGACGGCACTACGTGGGTTACTTTGGGTACTTATTTAGTTGCACCACCTGTTGTCAATAATTCACAAACATTTTCATTTACCAATTCTACACCCTATACAAAATATCGCTTGTTCGAAGCAGGAGTTGGTGTTGCAATTACGAACAGTGTTATACGCGAAGTAGCCTTAGGCTTTCCGGCAAACTATTCGCCATCGGCAAATCCAAAACCTACATGTAGCATTGATAGTGATAACGACGGAATACCAAATACCTTAGATTTAGATAGTGATAATGATGGTTGTCCTGATATATACGAAGCTCAAGTGCCAGGGTATACAGCAACCAGTACAACTGTTACCGGAAGTGTAGGTACCAACGGTTTTGCCAATGCGTTAGAAACAGCAACCGATTCTAATTTTCCGAATACAACCACATTTACCAATTATTATATCTATTATCAATTTTATGCGGTGAGTAATACGTTGAGTTTTTGTACAGATATAGATGGCGATGGTGTAAAAGATGTAGTAGATGTTGATACAGATAATGATGGAATTGTAAACGCCATCGAAAGTCCATCTTGTTTTTATACTCCAGATGCAGTTACGCTTACTTCAGATTTTACTACTTCGGCAAGTCTTAGTTTGTTGATAGATAAAGATGTTAGTACCACTTTAGATTTTGCTCCAAACCAAGCGGTAGCTGTAGGGCAATCGGTTTTCAAATTAGGTTTTGCTCGCCCAGTAACACTATCATCTATTATTTTAAATAATCGTTTAGGAGATGGGTCTACTTATAATCCTCCATTTGTAGATGTGTATGGATCATTAGACGGAATTAATTATCAAAAATTAACTTCAACAGCAATCAAACCTTCAGTAGCAGGAACAACAGGAACGGTAACAATTACTTTAGATCAAAATTTAGGCGATTATTTATACTATGATGTTCGTGCCGCAACAACAGGAACGTTATATACCATATTTAATTTAGGAGAGATTTATTACACACCAGTAAACTATGTTGCAAGCAAATATCCAAAAGAAACATGTACAGTTGATCCAGATAATGATACATTGCCTAACTATAAAGATTTAGATTCTGATGGCGATGGTTGTTATGATATTGTAGAATCTCAAGTGCCTGGATATACTATTGGTAGCACAACTACAACAGGAACAGTAGGAGCCAATGGTTATGCTAATGCTTTAGAAACTGCCGTAGATTCGGGAATTCAAAATTTCACAAATTATTACATATATGCACAAAGCAACTTTATTAGTGCTTGTTCAGATTTTGATAATGATGGCATAAAAGATATTGTAGATATAGATGATGACAACGACGGGATTTTAGACGCAACCGAAAGTGCCTCTTGTTTTTATACAGGAGCCGAAATGATTTCTATGGCAACCATTAGAACCGATTTGAATTTGAATCCTACTTATCCGCTTACCAACGCAACCGACGGAAGTGCCGCTACCGAGATGCAAACCACAGCCAATTATCAAGATTGGGTTGGCTTAGCTATTATCGAATATGATCTCCCAGATTTTGTAAAAGTTGATAATCTTGTTTTAACAGGGAATTATTTAACCAATGCAACAGACTCTTTTCAATTAGAAGGATGGAACGGTAGTGCTTGGATTCCGTTATCAACAGCAGTAACCAATTCATCTACAGCAAACCAAACGGTTACCTTAACAAATACATTAAGTACCAATGGAGTTTTCAATAAGATAAGAGTAGCTGGAGCCACAGGTTTTACAAGACTTAACGGACAACGAATTTTTGAAGTAACACTCAATTTAACCAGCACATACAATGCTTCATCGCATCAAAAATCAAGCTGTTCGGCAGATGTTGATAACGATACACATTACAATCATTTAGATTTAGATAGTGATAACGATAGTTGTCCAGATATATTCGAAGCACAAATTACCGGCTATACTTCTGCCAGCACCACAGTAACTGGAACCGTAGGAACTAACGGATTTGCAGATGCTTTAGAAACCGCTACCGATTCTGGGTTACCAAGTACAACAACATTCAATGAATATGTTCGCTACTATCCATATTATGCCTTAAATAGTAATTATAATTTCTGTACCGATTCAGATGCTGATGGTGTAAAAAATTTAGTAGATTTAGATGATGATAATGATGGTATTATCGATGCGATAGAAGCGCCTTCTTGCTACTATACAGCTACCGAAATGGGAATTCCTACTCTTGTAACAACCGAAATGACCAATACAGGAACTCTTACCAATTTGAATGATAATAACGTAGCAACAACTTTTGCATTCCCAACAACATCTGCAGCCAACGCTGTAGGTAAAACCATATTCGAGCTTACACCAGCTTTTCCTCAAGTAGCTACATCAATTGTTTTAAATGTTACTAGTGCTTCGCCAATAGGAGCTTTAAACGGAACGATAGCCCAAGTGTTAGCCCAAGGTTGGGACGGTACAAATTGGGTAATTTTAGCAACATTTTCTGCATTGCCAACGGTTACAACCAATATTCAGAGTTTTGCATTTACGAATACAACAAGCTACTTAAAATATAGATTGTTTGATACAGGCTCTACAGGAGCAACGTTGAATACTAATACAGTTCGCGAAGTAAGTTTAGGGTTTCCGGCAACGTATATGCCATCATTAAATCCAAAACCAACTTGTACTGTAGATACCGATGGCGATGGTATAAAAAACACATCAGACTTAGATAGTGATAACGATGGTTGTTCAGATGCATTTGAAGCAGGAGTAACAGTACTTTCAGGAGTTTCAATGACTACGAATAATACCATTGTAGCTGCGCCTTATGGTGCAAATGGATTAGCTGATAGCGTAGAAACAGCTGCAGAAAGCGGAGTGTATAAAGGAACCTACACGTATGCTAATGCTACCAACAACACGGTTTATTCTTGTCCATGCCCTACAATAACGGCTACAGCAACCAATCCAACAACTTGTGGCGGATCAGACGGGACTATAAAACTTTGCGGATTAATCCCAAATAAAGGAGCAAACATTGTAACCTATGTAAAAAATGGCGGTGGTACTACAATAGTAGATGAATTGCTTTGTGATGCTTCGGGCTGTGTTACGCTAACAGGATTGAGTGCAGGGAATTATACCAATATAAAAGTAATTACACTTTCGTGTACGGGTACTACTGCAGTTACAGCTACAATTATAGGAACTGCACCAAACGCAGGTACATTGAGTGGCACACAAAACATTTGCGGAACAGGTACGACAACGTTTACAAGCAACGGCGATGCTGGCGGAAGTTGGACATCATCAAATACTGCTATTGCAACAGTAAATTCTTCGGGAGTTGTTTCAGCTGTGGCAATGGGTACAGCCACCATTACATATACTGTTGCCGGAATAGCTCCATGTACAAATGTAACGGCTACACGTAATGTAACAGTAACTCAAGATACAGTTGCAGGAACTATAACTTCAGATCAAACAATATGTGTAGGCGAAACTCCTGTAGCAATAGCACTTGCTGGAAATATAGGCAATGTTCTAAAATGGCAAAAGGCTTCCAACGCTGCGTTTACTTCTCCGACAGATATTGCAAATACTACCACTACATTATCGAGTGTAGATATAGGAGCATTAACAACAACTACGTATTTTAGAGCTGTGGTTCAAAGTGGATCATGTTCGGTGCTAAATACAAATACAGTAACTATTACTGTGCCTTCATCAACTTGGAATGGTTCGGCGTGGAGCAACGGCATACCAACTATAGGAACTACTGCAATTTTCACAGGAAATTATTCATCAGCATCCGATTTATTTGCTTGTAGTGTTACAGTAACCAACAATGCCACAGTAGTGATAAACACTGGTAACGATTACACCGTACATGGAAAAGTTACAGTAGATACAGGAAGTACTTTTAGATTTGAAAACGACGCTAATCTTATCCAAATTACAAATGTTCAAAACAGTGGTAATATAATTGTAAAACGAAATACGATAGCTCTATCAAGATTAGACTATAAGTTATGGGCATCACCTGTTATGCCACAACAATTATTAGCATTTACACCACAAACCTTAACCAATCGTTTCTATACATATAATTCGGCAATATCCAATTATTCAACTGTAGCAGCTACAGGTAATTTTGAACTCGGAAAAGGATATTTAATTCGTATGCCAGATAATTTCCCAACGTATCCAGCAACCAGTATATTTAACGGATCCTTTACAGGTGTTCCAAATAACGGCGAAATAATAGTGCCTATTTCAAATTCGGGCGATAAATTTTCGTCTATCGGAAATCCGTATCCGTCTACTTTTAACCCGATGACTTTTGTAACAACCAATAGCAATAATATCACAGGAACCTTATATATTTGGAGAAAACGCAACAATACCAATTATTTGCCGGGCTATATCACTTGGGCAGGGGGTACCATGACAGGAAACGGCGAACCAGGAACTTTTACCGGCGGATTAGATTATTTTCAAATAGGGCAAGGATTTATTGTAGAATCTAAAAACGGAGCTTCAAGTGTACTATTCAATAATCTAATGCGAAGCGGCAACAACGAAGGCATTTCGTTTAAGAACACCAATACAATCGAATACAATCGAATTTGGTTAAACCTTACCAGTACCACAACTACCGAATTCAATCAAATGGCAGTAGGCTACATTACTGGCGCAACCTTAGATGTAGATATTTTTGATGGTAGAAACATCAATAATTCAACAGTATTGCTGTGTTCTATTATCAATAATGAAAACTATACCATTCAAGGTCGTCCGTTACCGTTTATAGATACCGATATAGTTCCGTTGTTTTACAAAGTTACCACAGCAGGCAATTACACAATAACTATAAATCAAGTAGACGGATTATTTGCAAGTGGAACTCAAAATATCTTTATAAAAGATAATCTAACCAACACCTATAATAATCTAAATACAAATCCATACACGTTTGCTTCCGATGCTGGAAGCTTCAACAACCGATTTGAGTTGGTGTATAGAGATGCTTCATTGGCAACAAATACCTTTACAAACAATCAAGTTGTGGTTTACAAAAACAACGACGATATTGTAATAAACACAGGAAACATTCAAATGGCAAAAGTAAAAATCTTTGATGTTCGCGGCAGATTACTGGCAGAGAAAAAGAACATCAATGCAATCGAAACCCAAATGAAAGCCAGTGTAGCAAACGAAGTTTTACTAATTCAAATCACAGTTCAAAACGGAACAACCGTTACCAAGAAGTTGATTAATTAACAAGAATCAAAAAAATAGTTTTTTTCATAATGTGGAAACCACTGATAAAGTTTATAACTTTGTTGGTGGTTTCTTTTTTTAACCCATCTCAAAAACATTCTACAAAAGATAAATGAACAACATTCAAGCATTCGAAAATTATTTATTACACGAAAAAAAATATTCGATACACACCGTAACGGCGTATATGCACGACTTGAATGAATTTGATTCATTTATCAAAACCGAATTCGAAGAAACCGAATTAACCAAAGTCAATTACAGCCTAATTAGATCTTGGATAGTAGTATTGGTAGAAAACAAATTAAACAATGTTACCGTAAACAGAAAAATTGCCTCACTCAAATCTTTTTTTAAATTTTTACAAAAGATAAAACAAATAGATACCAACCCGTTCGCGCAACACAAAGCATTAAAAACCGAAAAAAAAATCCAAGTACCATTTTCGGAAACAGAAGTACAAGAAGTATTAAATATAGAAATTGATACCGATGATTTCGAAAATGTTCGCGACAAATTAATAATAGAACTATTTTACGCAACCGGTATGCGTCGTGCCGAATTAATTTCCTTAAAAACCTACGATGTAAATTTAGAAACCAGAGTTTTAAAAGTGTTAGGAAAAAGAAACAAAGAACGAATCATTCCAATTTTACCAATTCTAATAGATTCTATAAAAAATTACAACAACAAACGTGCTCAATTACAACAAATTAAAGATAGCGAAAACTTTTTTTTGTCTAAAAAAGGAGTTAAAATTAGCGAAACATTTGTTTATAAGATGATAAATTCATACTTTAGTAATGTTTCTAAAAAGGTAAAAAAAAGTCCGCACGTTCTAAGACATACTTTCGCTACACATCTGTTAAACAATGGCGCCAGCATCAATTCTGTTAAAGAATTATTAGGACACGCCAGCTTGGCATCAACCCAAGTTTATACACACAGCAGTCTGGCAGAGTTAAAAAAAGCCTACGGACAGGCACACCCAAGAAACAAAAGATAGTTTTAACCAAAATTAATTTATTATGAAAGTAAATGTTCATGCAGTGGGGTTTTCTGTAGACAGAAAACTAGTAGATTTTATTCAAATACGTTTAGCAAAATTAGAAAAATACTATGATAAGATAGTTGCAGCCGACGTTTATCTGAAAGTTGAAAACACCAGCGACAAAGAGAATAAAGTTGCCGAAGTAAAATTAAGCATTCCTGGTGATGATTTGATAGTTAAAAAACAATGCAAATCATTTGAAGAATCTATAGAATTATCAGGCGAATCACTCGAAAGATTATTGGTAAAACGAAAAGAAAAAGCAAGAGCTATTTAATAAATAAAAAATAAATCAAAAAATATTTTGTTTAAAAAAAATAATCCGTACATTTGCAGTCCGTTAGAAATAGCGGACTTTTTTATGAAACAACGCCGGTGTAGCTCAGCTGGCTAGAGCAGCTGATTTGTAATCAGCAGGTCGTGGGTTCGAGTCCCTCCATCGGCTCTTTGAAATATTGAAGAAAAATTTCAAGTTTGAAGATTAAATCGAACATTTTTTTAAATGCTGAGGTTTAATTTTTCATACTAAATTTAAAAGTTGGGGAGATACTCAAGCGGCCAACGAGGGCAGACTGTAAATCTGCTGGTTACACCTTCGCAGGTTCGAATCCTGCTCTCCCCACAAAAAAAAGTTTGACCGTTTCAAGTTTCAAGATGTGAAACTTTAAACATGAAACAAAAAAACTTTACCGCCGGTGTAGCTCAGGGGTAGAGTGCTTCCTTGGTAAGGAAGAGGTCACGGGTTCAAATCCCGTCATTGGCTCAAAATTTGTAAAAATTTGAACACTAATATATAACTAAGATTAAAAATTAATTAAAATGGCAAAAGAAAATTTTAGTCGTACCAAGCCACACCTTAACATTGGTACGATTGGTCACGTAGACCACGGTAAAACTACATTAACTGCTGCAATCACTAAAGTATTATCTGATGCAGGTTATTGTCAAGCGAAATCATTTGATCAAATTGATAACGCTCCAGAAGAAAAAGAAAGAGGTATTACTATCAATACTTCACACGTTGAGTATGAAACAGCTAACCGTCACTACGCTCACGTTGACTGTCCAGGTCACGCGGATTACGTTAAGAACATGGTTACTGGTGCTGCGCAAATGGACGGTGCTATCCTTGTAGTTGCTGCTACAGATGGTCCTATGCCACAAACTCGCGAACATATCCTTTTAGGTCGTCAGGTAGGTATTCCTCGTATCGTTGTATTCATGAACAAAGTGGATATGGTTGATGACGCTGAGTTATTAGAATTAGTAGAAATGGAAATCAGAGATTTATTATCTTTCTATGAATATGATGGAGATAATGGTCCTGTAGTTCAAGGTTCTGCTCTTGGAGGATTAAACAATGATCCAAACTGGGTACCAAAAATCATCGAATTAATGGAAGCTGTTGATAACTGGATTGAAGAGCCAGTACGTGACGTTGCTAAACCATTCTTGATGCCAGTTGAAGACGTATTTACAATTACAGGTCGTGGAACTGTTGCTACAGGTCGTATCGAAACTGGAGTTGCTAATACTGGTGATCCAGTTGAAATCATCGGTATGGGTGCAGATAAATTAACTTCTACAATTACAGGAGTTGAGATGTTCCGTAAAATCCTTGACAGAGGTGAAGCTGGTGATAACGTAGGTCTTTTATTAAGAGGTATTGATAAAGCTGATATCCGTCGTGGAATGGTAATCTGTAAACCAGGTTCAGTAAAACCACACGCTAAATTCAAAGCTGAGGTTTATATCTTGAAAAAAGAAGAAGGTGGACGTCACACTCCATTCCATAACAACTACCGTCCTCAGTTCTACGTACGTACAACTGACGTAACAGGTACAATTTCTTTACCAGCAGGTGTAGAGATGGTTATGCCAGGTGATAACTTGACTATTACTGTAGATTTGTTACAACCTATTGCATTAAACGTAGGTTTACGTTTCGCTATCCGTGAAGGTGGTAGAACAGTAGGAGCTGGTCAGGTAACAGAAATTCTTGACTAATTAAATAGTTAAATAAATATAAAATCAGTGTTGCTTAAAAACAACACTGATTTTTAACAAACGGGCGTAGTACAAGGGCTAGTATAGTGGTCTCCAAAACCATTGATGGGGGTTCGAATCCCTCCGCCCGTGCAAAAAATAAAATAATGAAGTTGTTTAATTTTTTTTCAGAAGCCTTTACAGAGCTTAAAGAAAACATGACATGGCCAACATGGGCAGAAACACAAAAGCAAACAATAATTGTAGCTTTGTTTTCTATAATCATGGCATTAGTTACTTGGGGAGTAGATGAAACTTTTACTCGCGCAGTAGCTGGATTTTTCAGTTTAATAAAATAATTTCCACAAAAAAAATGGCTGAAAATTCTTTAAAAAAGTGGTATGTAGTGCGCGCAGTAAGTGGGCAAGAAAATAAGGTGAAAAGTTACATCGAAACCGAAATTTCTCGTCTCGGATTGCAAGATTATGTGGATCAAGTATTGGTGCCAACTGAAAAAGTAGTTCAGGTTAGAGATGGAAAAAAAATCTCTAAAGAAAGAGTGTATTTTCCAGGCTACGTGATGATAGAAGCCAATTTAACTGGCGAAATTCCTCACATTATAAAGTCTATAACAGGAGTTATCGGTTTTTTAGGAGAAGTAAAAAACGGAGATCCTGTGCCTTTGCGTTTATCTGAAGTAAACAGAATGCTTGGTAAAGTAGACGAGCTTGCAGTTACAGCCGATACTCAAAATATTCCATACGTGATAGGTGAAACGGTAAAAGTTATCGATGGGCCTTTCAATGGATTTAATGGAAATATCGAAAAGATCAACGAAGAAAAACGTAAACTCGAAGTTATGGTGAAAATTTTTGGAAGAAAAACACCGCTCGAGTTAAGTTTTATGCAAGTAGAAAAAGTTTAATATTTGTTACACAATTATATAATTACATCTTGGCTTCCACCGATAAGATGTACTAAATTTTTTTAAAAATGGCAAAAGAAATTAGTAAAGTAGTTAAACTACAAGTTAAGGGAGGTGCTGCGAACCCATCGCCACCGGTTGGACCTGCTTTGGGAGCTGCTGGGGTAAACATTATGGAGTTCTGTAAGCAATTTAACGCTAGAACCCAAGATCAACCCGGCAAAGTGTTACCGGTACAAATTACCGTGTACAAAGACAAATCTTTCGATTTTGTCGTAAAAACTCCACCTGCTGCAGTACAGTTGTTAGATGCTGCTAAAATCAAATCAGGTTCTGGGCAACCAAACCGTAAAAAAGTGGCTAGTATTACTTGGGATCAAGTAAAAACTATCGCTGAAGACAAAATGCCTGATTTGAACGCATTTACAGCAGAATCTGCTATGAGCATGATTGCAGGAACAGCTCGTTCTATGGGAATAACTGTAACGGGAGAGTCTCCTCTAAAATAAGAGTAAGATATGGCAAAATTGACAAAAAAACAAAAAACAGCTGCATCAAAAATCGAAAAGAATAAAATGTATTCTTTAAAAGATGCTTCTTCTTTATTAAAAGATGTAGCATCAGCTAAATTTGATGAATCAGTAGATATTGCTGTGCGTTTAGGAGTAGATCCTCGTAAAGCAAATCAAATGGTAAGAGGTGTTGTAACACTTCCACACGGAACCGGTAAAGATGTAAGAGTACTTGCTCTTGTAACTCCCGATAAAGAAGCAGAAGCAAAAGCTGCTGGAGCAGACCACGTAGGTCTTGACGATTATTTACAAAAAATCAAAGACGGTTGGACAGATGTTGATGTAATCATCACAATGCCTGCTGTAATGGGTAAATTAGGTCCATTAGGTCGTATATTAGGACCTAGAGGTTTAATGCCAAACCCAAAAACAGGAACCGTAACGATGGAAGTTGGTAAAGCTGTACAAGAAGTAAAATCTGGTAAAATCGATTTTAAAGTTGATAAAACCGGTATCGTACACGCTGGTATAGGAAGAGTTTCTTTCTCGGCTGACCAAATTGTAGATAACGCCCACGAAATTATTCAAACATTAATCAAATTAAAACCAACTGCAGCCAAAGGTACTTATATCAAGTCTATCCACTTGTCAAGTACAATGAGCCCTGCTATTGCTTTAGATCCTAAAGCTGTATAATTTGGTAGTTAAAAAGTTTTTATTATGACTAAAGAACAAAAAGCAATCGCAATAGAAGATTTAACTGCAAAGTTAGGAGAGGCAAACATCGTGTATATAGCCGACACTTCAGGATTAAATGCTTCAACTACTTCTGATTTAAGAAGAGCTTGTTTCAAAGCAGGAATCAAATTAGAAGTTGTAAAAAACACATTGTTAGAAAAAGCAATGGAAGCTTCAGATAAAGATTTTGGAGATTTACCATCTATTCTAAAAGGAAACTCTGCTATATTCATTTCAGATGTAGCAAATGCTCCTGCAAAAGTTATCAAAGATTTTCGCAAAAAATCTGATAAACCACAATTCAAAGGTGCATTTATCAATAGCGAAATTTACATCGGAGATAACTTATTAGATAGCTTAGTTGCAATCAAATCTAAAGAAGAAGTTATTGGAGAAATCATCGGATTACTTCAATCTCCGGCTCGTCGTATCATTTCTGCATTATTAAACAACGCAGAGAAAAACGGTGGCGAAGCTGCAGAATAAATAGCGCACAAATAACTTAAAATAAAATTAAAAAACATTAAACGATAGAAAAATGGCAGATTTAAAACAATTCGCAGAACAGTTAGTTAATTTAACAGTAAAAGAAGTTAACGAATTAGCTACAATATTAAAAGATGATTACGGTATCGAACCAGCTGCAGCTGCAGTAGTTATGGCAGGACCAGGTGCTGGTGGAGGAGAAGCTGCTGAAGAGCAAACAGAATTCACAGTAGTATTAGCTGATGCAGGTGCTTCTAAATTAGCAGTTGTAAAAGCAGTAAAAGAATTAACAGGTTTAGGGCTTAAAGAAGCTAAAGACATAGTAGACGGAGCTCCTTCAAACATTAAAGAAGGTGTTTCTAAAGCAGAAGCTGAAGGCTTGAAAAAAGCATTAGAAGAAGCTGGAGCAAAAGTAGATTTAAAGTAATCTTACTTTGTTCAAAAGAACTAGGTTTAGGTCTTGAGAGTGTTCTCAACGACCTAAACCATTTTTCGTATAATAAAATTATCTAATTCAATTTTATAAATGCGAAACAAAAAATAACCAAATACGAAGAAAGAAAACAAACAAACTTTCCTGGTTTATTTTCAAAGATGTATCGGTTATTTAAAAAGGAAGTATAAATAAATTAGTGTTTAACACAAAAAAAATTACTTTTTTTAAATCAAAATTTTGTCCATTGATGATAACAAATCAGACTGAAAGATTGAATTTTGCCTCTACAAAAAATATCCCGCAATATCCAGATTTTCTAGATATTCAGGTAAAATCATTTAGAGATTTTTTCCAATTGGAAACTAAATCTGACGAGAGAGGCAACGAAGGGTTATACAACACCTTCATGGAAAATTTTCCAATAACAGATACCCGCAACCAATTTGTTTTAGAGTTTCTAGACTATTTTGTAGACCCACCGCGCTATACCATACAAGAGTGTATCGAAAGAGGTTTAACATATAGTGTGCCTCTAAAAGCAAGATTAAAATTGTACTGTACCGACCCAGAACATGAAGATTTTGAAACCATAGTTCAAGATGTATATTTGGGAACCATCCCATACATGACTCCAAGTGGTACTTTCGTGATAAACGGTGCAGAACGTGTTGTTGTTTCTCAATTACACCGTTCGCCGGGGGTTTTCTTCGGTCAATCTTTTCATGCTAATGGAACAAAATTATATTCTGCCAGAATTATTCCATTCAAAGGTTCTTGGATAGAATTTGCTACCGATATAAACAACGTGATGTATGCTTATATCGATAGAAAGAAAAAATTACCTGTAACTACTTTATTCCGTGCTATTGGTTTCGAAAGAGATAAGGATATCCTTGAAATCTTTGACCTTGCCGAAGAAATAAAAGTATCAAAAACAGGATTAAAAAAATATATTGGTCGTAAACTTGCTGCACGTGTTTTAAATACATGGCATGAAGATTTCGTTGATGAAGATACTGGAGAAGTAGTATCTATTGAACGTAACGAAATTATCTTAGATCGTGATACAATCTTAGATAAAGATAATGTAGAGGAAATAATCGAAGCCGATGTAAAAACTATTCTTCTTCACAAAGAAGATAACAACCAGGCAGATTATGCTATTATCCACAATACATTACAAAAAGACCCAACAAACTCAGAAAAAGAAGCCGTAGAGCACATCTACCGTCAGTTGCGTAACGCAGAACCGCCTGATGAGGAAACAGCTCGTGGTATTATAGATAAATTATTCTTCTCAGATCAACGTTATAATTTAGGTGATGTAGGTCGTTATAGAATGAACAAAAAGTTAGGCTTAGATATCCCAATGGATAAACAAGTTTTAACAAAAGAAGATATCATTACAATCGTAAAATATTTGATTGAGTTAATCAATTCAAAAGCAGAGATTGATGATATCGACCACTTATCAAACCGTCGTGTACGTACAGTAGGTGAGCAATTATCTCAACAGTTTGGCGTAGGTTTGGCACGTATGGCACGTACTATTCGTGAGCGTATGAATGTTCGTGATAATGAGGTGTTTACACCAATTGATTTGATTAACGCTAAGACTTTGTCTTCGGTAATTAATTCATTCTTCGGAACAAATCAGCTTTCTCAATTTATGGATCAAACCAATCCGTTGGCAGAAATCACACACAAACGTCGTTTGTCTGCATTAGGGCCAGGAGGTTTATCAAGAGAAAGAGCAGGTTTCGAGGTGCGAGACGTTCACTATACACACTACGGTCGTCTTTGTCCAATTGAAACTCCCGAAGGTCCAAACATTGGTTTGATATCTTCATTAGGAGTGTATGCCAAAGTAAACGGAATGGGATTCATCGAAACACCTTACCGTAAAGTTACCGATGGTAAAGTAGATTTAGTAGCTACACCTATATATTTAAGTGCAGAAGAAGAAGAAGGCAAAATGATTGCCCAAGCCAATATCGAAATGGACGACACAGGTAAAATTACTGCAGAAAAAGTAATTGCCCGTGAAGAAGGCGATTTCCCAGTGGTAGATCCTACAGTAGTGCATTACACCGATGTAGCACCAAATCAAATTGCGTCTATTTCGGCATCCTTAATTCCTTTCTTGGAGCACGATGATGCGAACCGTGCCTTGATGGGATCAAACATGATGCGCCAGGCAGTTCCATTATTAAGACCAGAAGCACCAATAGTAGGTACAGGTCTTGAGCGTCAAGTAGCTTCAGATTCGAGAGTGTTAATCAACGCGGAAGGAAATGGAGTTGTAGAATATGTTGACGCAGATAAAATTACTATCAAATACGACCGTACCGATGAAGAGCGTATGGTAAGTTTTGATACAGATGAAAAAACATATCAATTAATTAAGTTTAGAAAAACCAACCAAAGTACCTGTATCAATCTTAAACCTATTGTAAGAAAAGGCGATAGAGTTATCAAAGGACAAGTACTTTGCGAAGGATATGCTACACAAAACGGAGAATTAGCAATCGGTAGAAACCTTAAAGTAGCGTTCATGCCTTGGAAAGGGTATAACTTTGAAGATGCGATTGTAATTTCTGAAAAAGTAGTACGTGATGATATTTTTACATCATTACACATCGATGATTATTCATTGGAAGTAAGAGATACCAAATTAGGTAATGAAGAATTAACCAACGATATCCCAAATGTTTCTGAAGAAGCAACCAAAGATTTGGACGAAAATGGTATGATTCGTATTGGAGCCGAAGTAAAACCTGGCGATATCTTAATTGGTAAAATTACTCCAAAAGGAGAATCTGATCCAACACCAGAAGAAAAACTATTACGCGCCATCTTTGGAGACAAAGCAGGTGATGTTAAAGACGCTTCATTAAAAGCATCTCCATCATTAAGCGGTGTAGTTTTAGATAAAAAATTATTCGCAAGAGCTGTAAAAGACAAACGTAAACGTAATCAAGAAAAAGATACGCTTACTGCTCTTGAAATGGAATTCGAAACCAAATTTGTTGAATTAAAAGACAAATTAATCGATAAATTATTCGCTATTGTAGACGGAAAAACTTCGCAAGGAGTTATGAACGATTTAGGAGAAGAAGTATTACCAAAAGGTAAAAAATATTCTCGTAAAATGCTACAAGCAGTAGAAGATTTCGCTCATTTAACCAAAGGTCAATGGGTAGCAGATGATGAAACAAACCGCATGGTTAATGATTTAATTCACAATTATAAAATTAAATTAAACGACCTTCAAGGAGTTTTACGTCGCGAGAAATTCACCATTACAGTTGGAGACGAATTACCATCAGGAATTTTAAAACTGGCTAAAGTTTATATTGCTAAAAAACGTAAACTAAAAGTAGGTGATAAAATGGCAGGACGTCACGGAAACAAAGGTATTGTGGCTCGTATCGTTCGTCAAGAAGATATGCCATTCCTTGAAGACGGAACACCTGTAGATATCGTATTAAATCCACTTGGGGTACCATCGCGTATGAACATCGGTCAGATATACGAAACAGTATTAGGCTGGGCTGGTCAAAAATTAGGAAGAAAATATGCAACACCAATTTTTGATGGTGCATCTTTAGACCAAATAAACGCTATTACAGACGAAGCTGGTGTACCACAATTTGGTCACACTTATTTATACGACGGAGGAACTGGAGAACGTTTCCACCAGCCAGCAACAGTAGGGGTTATCTACATGTTGAAATTAGGACACATGGTTGATGATAAAATGCACGCACGTTCTATTGGACCATACTCTTTAATTACACAACAACCATTAGGAGGTAAAGCTCAATTTGGTGGTCAGCGTTTTGGAGAGATGGAGGTTTGGGCTCTTGAGGCTTATGGAGCTTCAAGTACTTTAAGAGAAATCTTAACAGTAAAATCAGACGATGTAATTGGTAGAGCAAAAACTTACGAAGCTATCGTAAAAGGAGAAACTATGCCAGAACCAGGATTACCTGAATCGTTCAATGTATTAATGCACGAATTAAAAGGTCTTGGATTAGACATTCGTTTAGAAGAATAATTTTTAAGTCAAAAAGTCAAAAGTTAAAAGTCAAAAAGCGACTTTCGGCTTTCGGCTTTAAGACTTTAGACAAAATTTACTAATTATGACAAATAATAGAAATAAAGATAAAAACGCAATAAAAAGATTCAATAGAATTACTATTGGTTTAGCTTCGCCAGAATCTATTTTGGCAGAGTCTAAAGGTGAGGTTTTAAAACCAGAAACCATCAACTACAGAACGCACAAGCCAGAACGCGACGGGCTTTTCTGCGAACGTATTTTCGGTCCTGTAAAAGACTACGAATGTGCTTGTGGAAAATACAAAAGAATACGTTATAAAGGTATTGTATGCGACCGTTGTGGGGTAGAAGTTACCGAGAAAAAAGTACGTCGCGATAGAGTAGGACACATCAATCTTGTGGTGCCTATCGCTCATATTTGGTATTTCCGTTCATTGCCAAATAAAATAGGATACATCTTAGGATTACCATCAAAAAAACTCGATATGATTATCTACTACGAAAGATATGTAGTAATCCAACCGGGTATAGCTAAAAATGTAGATGGCGAACCATTAGAAAAATTAGATTTCTTAACAGAAGAAGAATATCTCAATATTTGCGATACACTTCCGATGGAAAATCAATATCTTGATGAATCAGATCCAAATAAATTCATTGCCAAAATGGGTGCTGAGTGTATTATGGATTTATTAGCCCGTACCGATTTAGATGCATTGTCTTACCAATTGCGTCATGCGGCTAATAACGAAACATCAAAACAAAGAAAAACCGAAGCGTTAAAAAGACTTCAAGTTGTAGAATCATTCCGTGAAGCAAACGAAAACAGAGAAAACCGTCCAGAATGGATGATTTTGAAAGTAATTCCGGTTATCCCACCAGAATTACGTCCGTTAGTGCCACTTGACGGAGGTCGTTTCGCTACTTCAGATTTGAACGATTTATACCGTAGAGTTATCATTAGAAACAATCGTTTAAAACGATTAATGGAAATCAAAGCGCCAGAAGTAATCTTACGTAACGAAAAACGTATGCTTCAAGAAGCGGTAGATTCATTGTTTGATAACACACGTAAAGCATCGGCTGTAAAAACAGAATCAAACAGACCATTAAAATCATTATCAGATTCATTAAAAGGTAAGCAAGGACGTTTCCGTCAAAACTTATTAGGAAAACGTGTAGACTATTCTGCTCGTTCGGTAATTGTTGTTGGTCCAGAATTAAAATTATACGAATGCGGTTTGCCAAAAGATATGGCGGCAGAACTTTACAAACCATTTGTAATTAGAAAACTAATTGAAAGAGGAATTGTAAAAACCGTAAAATCGGCGAAAAAAATCATCGATAAAAAAGAACCAGTAGTATGGGATATCTTAGAAAATGTAATCAAAGGACATCCAGTATTACTAAACCGTGCTCCTACACTTCACCGTTTAGGTATTCAAGCATTCCAACCAAAATTAATCGAAGGAAAAGCAATCCAGTTGCACCCATTAACCTGTACAGCGTTTAATGCCGACTTTGATGGTGACCAGATGGCGGTGCATTTGCCATTAGGACCAGAAGCAATTTTGGAAGCACAATTATTAATGTTGGCATCGCACAATATCCTAAACCCTGCTAATGGTGCGCCTATCACAGTACCATCACAAGACATGGTACTTGGGTTGTATTATATGACTAAAGAAAGAAAATCTACTCCAGAACTTAAAATACTTGGAGAAGGATTAACATTCTATTCGGCAGAAGAAGTAAACATTGCTTTAAATGAAGGAAAATTAGAGTTAAATGCAAGCATCAAAATCAAAGCAAAAGACTTTAACGAAAACGGAGAATTAGTTTATAAAATTATCCAAACTACAGCAGGAAGAGTATTGTTTAATGAAGTAGTTCCAGAAGCTGCAGGATATATCAATGAAGTATTAACAAAAAAATCACTTCGTGATATTATCGGAAATATCTTGGCAGTAACCAATGTTCCTACAACGGCGGCTTTCCTTGATAATATGAAAGATCTTGGATACAAAAACGCTTTCCGTGGAGGATTATCATTCTCATTAGGTGATATCAAAATTCCAGATCAAAAAGATGGCTTAATTGCTGATGCTCGTGAGCAAGTAGACGGAATTACCATGAACTATAACATGGGTCTTATTACTAATAATGAGCGTTATAACCAAGTTATTGACGTTTGGACTTCAACCAATGCTTTATTGACCGAATTGGCAATGAAAAACATTCGCGAAGACCAACAAGGATTCAACTCGGTATATATGATGCTTGACTCTGGAGCGAGGGGTTCAAAAGAACAAATTCGTCAGCTTACTGGTATGCGTGGTTTGATGGCTAAGCCAAAAAAATCAACTGCTGGTGGTGGTGAAATTATTGAAAACCCGATTCTATCTAACTTTAAAGAAGGACTTTCAATCTTAGAATACTTTATCTCAACCCACGGTGCTCGTAAAGGTCTTGCCGATACGGCTTTGAAAACGGCCGATGCGGGATATCTTACACGTCGTTTACATGATGTATCGCAAGATGTAATTGTAAACTCTGTAGATTGTGGTACACTAAGAGGTATCGAGGTAACAGCACTTAAGAAAAACGAAGAAATCGTTGAAACTTTAGGCGAAAGAATTTTAGGACGTGTGGCATTACAAGATGTAATCAACCCATTAACTTCCGAAATTGTTATTCACGCTGGTGAGCAAATTACCGAAGAAATAGTAAGACTTGTTGAAGAATCGCCACTTGAAAAAGTAGAGGTTCGTTCACCATTAACTTGTGAGGCTAAAAAAGGAATCTGTGCTAAATGTTACGGTCGTAACTTGGCAACAGGTAGAATGACTCAAAAAGGAGAAGCTGTTGGAGTTATCGCTGCACAGTCTATTGGTGAGCCAGGTACACAGCTTACACTTCGTACATTCCACGTTGGTGGGGTTGCAGGAGGAGTTTCTGAAGAGTCTAGCATTGTTACAAGATTTAACGGTCGTCTTGAAATCGAAGATTTAAAAACAGTAAAAGGAGAAGACAGCGAAGGAAATGCAGTAGATATCGTAATTTCACGTTCTACCGAATTGAAATTGGTTGATACCAAAACCGGAATTGTTTTAAATACGCACAATATTCCATACGGTTCAAGTATTTTCGTAAAAGATGGCGATGTTGTAGAAAAAGGAACAACCATTTGTAAATGGGATCCATATAATGGAGTTATCGTTTCTGAATTTACAGGTAAAATCGGATACGAAGATTTAGAACAAGGACAAACCTTCATGGTTGAAATTGACGAGCAAACAGGATTCCAAGAAAAAGTAATCTCGGAAGCTAGAAATAAAAAATTAATTCCAACTTTACATATTTATGGTAAAGATGGCGAAATGATGCGTACATACAACCTACCAGTAGGTGCACACCTTATGGTAGAAGACGGAGAGAAAATTAAAGCCGGTAAAATCTTAGTAAAAATTCCGCGTCGTTCTTCAAAAGCAGGCGATATCACAGGAGGTTTACCACGTATTACCGAGTTGCTTGAAGCACGTAATCCTTCAAATCCAGCTGTAGTATCAGAAATTGATGGTGTAGTAACTTTTGGTAAAATCAAAAGAGGTAATCGTGAGATTATTATCGAATCAAAATTTGGAGATGTACGCAAATATTTAGTAAAATTATCAAGCCAAATATTAGTACAAGAAAACGACTTTATTAGAGCTGGTATGCCACTTTCTGATGGAGCCATTACGCCAGATGATATCTTAAGAATACAAGGACCATCATCTGTACAACAGTATTTGGTTAATGAAATTCAAGAGGTTTACCGTTTACAAGGGGTAAAAATCAACGACAAACACTTTGAAGTAGTTATCCGTCAAATGATGCGTAAAGTACAAATTGAAGATCCAGGAGATACATTATTCTTAGAAGAACAATTAGTACACACATCAGATTTCCTTGAAGAAAATGATAAACTTTACGGAATGAAAGTAGTGGAAGATGCAGGAGATTCTAGCAACTTAAAACCAGGACAAATAGTTTCGCCAAGACAATTACGTGATGAAAATTCATTGTTAAAACGAAATGATAAAAACTTGGTAGTTGCTCGTGATGTTATTACAGCTACCGCTACGCCAGTATTACAAGGTATTACGAGAGCGTCGTTACAAACCAAATCGTTTATCTCGGCAGCATCGTTCCAAGAAACAACCAAAGTATTGAACGAAGCCGCAGTAGCCGGAAAAGTAGATTTCCTTGAAGGCTTAAAAGAAAACGTAATTGTAGGTCACAGAATTCCTGCAGGTACAGGTATGCGCGACTATGATAATATCATCGTTAGTACTAAAGACGAATACGCTGAAAAAGCACTTAGTAACAAAGAAGAATTTAGCTATTAATTATGAGCGATAATCCACAACAAGAAGGTCAGATCAACATTGAGCTTGACGAGAAAATAGCTGAAGGAATTTATTCTAATTTGGCTGTGATAAATCATTCACACTCAGAATTTGTGATTGATTATATAACATTGTTACCAGGTGTTCCTAAAGCCAAAGTAAAGTCAAGAATTATTCTTACACCACAACATGCCAAACGATTATTGCATGCATTAGGTGAGAATATACATCGATTTGAAATGAGTCATGGCGAAATCAAAGATTTTGAGCAACCACCAATCCCTCTTAACTTTGGTCCTACAGGACAAGCATAACATACTATTTACGCCCAACTCTATAGCTTGGGCGTAATTTTTTAAGAACTCTCTGTTTCTTGTTGATAAGTTGTTGCATCACAACAATGTAGTTAAAAATCTACCAAAAAAACATTGCTGTTTAAAAAAATAAATCTATTTTTACAACAATAAAAGTTATATCTTTATAGTAATTAAAGATACGGCTTTTTAATTAATTAAATTAATTTTATGAAGAAACTATTACTAATTTTCAATTCGTTTGCCAAAAACAAAGATGGTAAACGATTAGGTACAAAAAACATTTCTGTTTTAGTTGCCTTGTTTTCGTTAGCATTTGTTAACACCAACCAAGCTCAAGTTGCTACAAATTACACTTGGTCTCAAGTAGCAGGGAGCTATATCTCTATTACAGGAGGTACTGTTGTTGCTAGTGGAGCAAGTATTGATGACAGCAATTATACTGTTAACTTACCTACTGGTTTTACTTTTAATGGAGCTAATTATACTTCAGTGCGTTTTGTTTCCAATGGTTATATAGCTTTTGGTAATCATACTTCTACTGCAACGTATTCTGCAATTAGTTCTACTGATACTGCTAATGGTATAGTATGCGCTATGGCCATGGATTTAATTTCTACAGCTTCAACTTCAGAAATGCGTTGGCAAGAGATTGGTAATCAAATAATATTTCAGTGGAAACAATTCTCTAGATTTGGAGTTACAGGTGAGAGTTTTAGTTTTCAAATAGTATTAAATACTTTTACAGGAGAAATTAAAGCGGTATATGATGGTTCAACTAGCATAGCAACTGGAACAACGAGACAGCCACAAGTAGGTTTAAGAGGTACTGCAAATACAGATTATTTAGCAAGACGATTAACAACGACTGTTCCAGATACTACACCGGCTTGGAACGACACTGCTGCTGCTACAACAAATGCGCACACAGTAAGATTTACCTCTACATCAGTAGCGGCTTACCCGTCTGCAGGACATACATATATTTGGTCTCCAGTTTCTGCATCTGTAGATTGGGCAAATTTACAATGGATAAGTAATTCTACTCCATATCCTTGTCAGTCAGTAGATGTTTATACCCAAGGATACGAGCCTGGTTTAACAAATGCTTCAAGTACAAGTGCGGGTACAGGGATATCTGTTTGGATAGGAACTATGGCGTCTGCAACAGATTCAGACCCATCGTTATGGCCTGAGTCAGCTTGGGTAGCAGCAACTTATAATACAGATTCTGGTAGTAATGATGAATTTAAGAGAACAATATCAGGTTTGGCAGTTGGTTCGTATAGAGTTGCGTCAAGATGGAAAATAAGCAATGGTACTTTTCGATATGGAGCAACAAATAATAATTTTTATAATGGGACAACATCTTTAACAGGTTTAATAACTGTTACTGCTTTACCAGCAATAACTGCTACGGCTACGCCTACAGCTGTTTGTGCAGGATCTAGTGTTACATTGTCAGCATCAAGCTCTGGGTCTTATACGTATGCTTGGGATAATGGTGCAGGTACCGGAGCAAGTGTAACGGTTTCTCCAACAGCAACCACAACTTATACTGTAACTGGAACCGATACGGTTTCTGGATGTACAAATACAGCTACAGTAACAGTAACAGTAAATCCAGCACCAACCGCAATAGACATTACAAATACAAATGCAGCTATTTGTCCAGATACTGTTCAAACATTAACCGCTACAGGAGGTTTGGTTAATGAAACAATATTTTTAGAAAATTTTAATACACTCACAACAGGTGTAGGTTATTTACCAACAGGTTGGAGTGGCACCAATGCGTCTACAGATTTTTTATGGGGTCCTACTGCAGCAAATGATGCAGGGGGTGTTGCAAATGAAATGCGATTGTTGTATAATTCCTTAGGAACTGATGCTGTTGGAGATTGGATGTTGACTACCTCAGCAATAAATACTACTAATTATACTTCTATGAAAGCATCATTTAAATATAAATTAGGTTTTTACTCAGTAGGTTCTTTTACTTTGAAATTGCAAACTTCTACAGATAATACTAATTGGACAGACCGTTGGTCTAATACCTTTACAAGTGCTTCTGGTTCGGATGTGTTTCTTAATAGCCCAGCTGCTACAAATATTGATTTATCAGCTTTAAACGGTTCTTCAACGATTTATTTGCGATTTGTCTTTTCTGGTGATTCCTGGGATCTCAATTATTTTGCTTTAGATGATGTTTCGGTATCTGGAGATATTCAAAAAATGTCATGGACGCAATCACCAGCATCACCAAATACTTTATTTACCAATGCGGCATGTACCGCAGCGTATACAGCAGGTACTTATGCAAGTACATTATATGCTAAGTCAAATGCGGATGTTACATATACAGCAACCGCAACAATGGGTTCATGTTCAAAATCAGACACGGTTAGTTTTACAATGAAAACACCAGTTGCAATCACATCAGCAACTGCAGGTGCAAGTACAGTATGCTCAGGCGATACTACTACGCTAACCGCTAATGGCGTAGTAGGAACAAATGCTGTAGTAACATGGCATTCAGCAACAGGCGGAACAGGAACTAACTTCGGAACTGGTTTGACTTTGGCTAATGCCGCACCAGGTACATATTATGCGCATGTTACCGGAGATTGTGGAACAGCAGAAGCATCAGTAACTGTTAGTACTATTACCACTACTTGGAAAATAGTAGCGCCAGCTACTTCACCAGCATGGGATAATGGCACACCAGATGCTACAAAATCAGCAGTAATAGAAGCAGCCTATTCAGAAAGCGCTGATATCACCGCTTGTTCATTAACCGTAACAGGTAATGCAACGGCAACCATACCTACAGGTTACGATGTGTTCTTGAGCAAAGGATTAACAGTAGATTCTGGCAGTACCTTTAATTTAAGTAGCGATTCTAATTTAGTACAAACCACAGGAACTACCAATTTAAACGGAGGTGCAGGAACAGTAAACATACAAAGAGCAACAGTGCCATTAATGCGATTAGACTACGTAATGTGGGGTTCACCAGTAGCAGGACAACAATTACAAGCCTTCTCACCAACCACCTTAGCAAACCGTTTTTATACGTATAGTACCTCAGTAAATAATTATGTGGCAACATCAAGTACTGCTAATTTTGCAGATGCCACAGGTTATTTAATTCGTATGCCGGCTTTACATCCATATACAGCAACTGCATGGACAGGAACCTTTACAGGTGTGCCGCACAGTGGAGATTATTCACCAACATTAACAAATTTAAGCGCAACACAGCGTTTCAATGCGATAGCCAATCCATATCCATCAACCATATCTATTTCAAGTTTTGTAGCAGCAAATAGCTCAAACATCACTGGAACCTTGTATTTCTGGAGAAAAACCAATAGTACAACCGTAACACCAGGTTATTGTACTTGGGCAGGCGGTACTTTTACAGGTAACGGACAGCCAGGCGCCACCGATATAGGCGGAGTGTTAGAAGTAGGACAAGGCTTTATAGTAGAAGCAACAGCAGCAGGAACCGAAGCAGTATTTAATAATACAATGCGTGTTGGTAATAATACAAGTCATTTGTTAAAAAACAATGCGATAGACTACAACCGTATCTGGTTAAACCTAACCAGCCCAGCGAATGAGTTTTCGCAAATGGCAGTAGGATATATCACAGGAGCAACAAATGATGTAGATCTTTTTGATGGAAAACAATTCAGCAGCGGACCAATTTCATTAAACATGAAAATAAACGATGTTCCGTATGTAATCCAAGGGAAATCATTACCGTTTGCAGATACCGATGTAGTACCATTAAGCTACAAAGTAACCAACGCAGGAAACTACACTATCGCTATCGATCACGTAGACGGATTGTTCTCAAATGGTACACAAGACATCTTCATCAAAGATAATTTGAACAATACGTATACAAACTTAAACAACGGTTCATTCACATTCGCATCAGATGCAGGAACATTCGACAACCGATTAGAGTTAGTATACCGCAGCAGTGCATTATCAAACAACAACCAAGTTGCGAAAGACATTGTAGTATTCAAACAAAACGACCAAATCGTAGTAGAAGGAGGCAATGTAGAAATCAGCAAAGTAGAAGTTTATGATTTACGTGGCAGATTAGTCATCAACAAAAAAGATGTAAATGCAACCAGCACCAGATTACAATCAGTAGCACAAAACCAAGTGTTAATTGTAAAAGTAACCGCTACTGATAGTACGACTTTTACTAAAAAAGTAATGAATTAGTATTTGAAATAATTCATAAAAATAAATTAAACGCCTCAAGTAGAATTGCTTGAGGCGTTTTTTTAGTTTTGTTAATTTAGCATAAACTGGTTTAAGGTAAATTCCATTTGATAGTAATCTTATGAGCAGATTTTTTTAAAACATGAATATGAACATTTTTTATCAATTGTATTTTTTGAAAGAGTAATATAAAAAACCATCCTAAATCAATCTCATACCACTCAATTCCTAATTTTGCTGATTTTGGAAAAGCATGATGATTGTTGTGAAATCCTTCACCAAAAGACAAATAGCCCAAAATAAGATTATTGTAAGCACTGCCGTTTGCATGGTCAATTTCGTAGTGGGCATAACCATATTTGTGCGATACATAGCCAATAAACCAATGCCCTAAAATTGTAATAACAATTCGTAGATTAAATAAAAAAAGTACTGTGTTACAATCAGTTAATAGCAATACGAGCGCAAACCAAAACAAGAGATGTAGAAACCAAGTTTTATGTAAAAAGTTGATAAATTTATCATCTAAATCTTTATCTGGAATGGCATAAATATTTTCGTTCTTTGGATGAAAAGACAAATGTAAATTCCAGTAAAAATCCAGTAGAATGTGATGTTTGTACTGAAAATATTTTGGGCAATCCTCTCTATTTTGCCATTCATCGCGATAGTAATGCATTTTTATCCAGTCTTTTGGGCTACCAAGTCCAGTTAAAACAAATAGATAAACTAAAATGTTTTGAAATGTTTGACTTGTTACATACGTTTTGTGTATAATACCACGATGTAAGCCAACAGAATGCCCTATACAAACTGTGAGAATAGTTAATCCAATATTTATCATAATAAAAGTTGCCGAGATTTTGGAAAAATCTATGAATATGATTGGAATTAAAATTAGATACAAATAAATAGTTTTTTGCTTAGAAAATTGGACATAACCAATGTTTTCAGGAATTAATTTTTTCATACTATTTCTTTTTTATTTTCAACACTAATTTCTGAGCCTTTTGCCAAAAAAACGGAAACTGGTTTTTCATTGTTTAGAAACGAAAAATCATCACCATATACAGTAGTAAAGTCTACATCAATTTGAAAATTTACCACTTTAAGTTGTTTCCATTTTGGGTGTTTTACCTCGTATTCAAAAGTTTTATTTTCTACTTTTGTGTAGCCAAAATAATGTTCGGTTATGAATTCGGCTTCTGAGTTTAACTCGATTTCAGATACTATATTTTCGGTTTCTACCAATATAGTATTCCACTTTTTGTTGGTTTTCCATTGGTAAAGAATATCGGTTGTTTTGGTGTTTTTCAGCACCGAATGTTTCATCGGTAAAGTTTGATAATGCTCTTTATAAATGGTGTTTGCCATCCAGGTTAAAGCTGGTTTTGGAACTATTTCTTTGATAAAAACCACACCACGTTTCCACTGATTATTTTCAAAATGTTTTACATAAAATCGAAGATTTACTTCTTCAAAATTTCTATGAAATGGTATCGGAATCCTCATAAGCTTTACATCTTCAAACATAAAACCAACAAGGCTTACGTAGCAGTTGCCATTCCAAATATCCAATATTGTCCCGTTTGGAAGATATTTTTCTAATACTTTTGGATCTACCGTGTAATTCGCCATCGCCAGATTATTCCATTGTGCAGTTAAAAAGCTCATAATTTTTATTATTTTAAACTTTCAGAAAAAAATGAAAGTATTGGTTAAAATTTTTTATTTCATAAATTTTATTAATAATTGCGTAAGCCAATTGTCGCGGTATTCGGTTATTTTATCCAAAACATTATCGGCTTTTAAAACAAAATCATACAATTTTGTGGTTTGATCTACAAAGTGTTTTTCTTCTTGCGATGTTCCGGTTTCAATCGTAGAAACTTCTTTTAAAACTTTCAGTGCAGGCTTTATTTCGCGTTTGCTTCGCTCTTTCGAAATCTTAACAGCCAACTCGTCTAAATCTTTTTCGGCAGTAAAAAACTCTCTGCGTTCGCCAGCTTTATACTCTTTATACACAATTCCCCAATCCATTAATGCTCTTAAATTCATAGAAGCATTGCCACGTGAAATTTGCAATTCATCCATAATATCTTCCATAGAAACGGGTTCGTGCGACACCATTAACAAGGCATGAATTTGCGCCATGGTTTTGTTAATGCCCCATTGGCTTCCCAATGCACCCCAAGTTTGAACGAATTTATTTTTAGCTTCTTTGAATTCCATTTGGCGTTTTAGTGTTTTTTAATGATCAAATGCAAATCGCATTTAAAAATGCTCATTGTCATGAGACAAATGTACAACAAAGTTTTTAAAGTTTCAAAAAAAAATGAAAGTTTGTAAAATTTTTTAATTGATTAATGTTTTTGCGAACAGAGTGAAGCAATCTAAAAGCTTCTCTTGAATGGAATATACAATTTTAGATTGCTTCGTTCCTCGCAATGACTATAATAACCCAGCCCTCTTCAACAAAGCATCAACCTTCGGTTCCTGACCTCTAAATTTTTTGTATAGTTCCATCGGCAATTCGGTGCCGCCTTTTGAAAGTACACTGTCTTTAAATTTTGTAGCAACTTCTTGATTAAAAATGCCGTTTTCTTGAAAATACGCAAAAGCATCGGCATCAAGAACTTCAGCCCATTTATAACTGTAATATCCCGAAGAATAACCTCCCTGAAAAATGTGTGAAAACGATGTACTCATACAATTTTCTTCAACATCAGGATACAACGAAGCAATTTCCATGGCTTGTTTTTCAAACGCTTTTACATCAGCAATATCTTGAGCCTTTGCATGATACGACATATCCAAAATCCCGAAACTTAATTGACGTAACGTTGCCATTCCTTCGAGAAAACTTGCACTTTCTTTGATTTTTTCTACATATTGTTGCGGAATAATTTCGCCAGTTTCATAATGTTTGGCAAACAATGCCAAAGCTTCGGGTTCGTAACACCAGTTTTCCATTACTTGGCTTGGAAGTTCTACAAAATCCCAATACACCGATGTGCCCGACAAACTCGGATACACAGTATTTGCCAACATGCCGTGCAACGCATGCCCAAATTCGTGAAACAACGTGGTTACTTCATTAAAAGTAAGCAACGAAGGTTTGGTTTCGGTAGGTGGTGTAAAATTACAAACTATTGAAACATGCGGTCGTTCATTGATGTTACTTTTGATAAATTGAGGTTTAAAAGAAGTCATCCAAGCGCCATTTCGTTTTCCTTTTCTTGGGAAAAAATCAGCATAAAAAACAGCTACCAAATTTCCTTCAAAATCTAAAACTTCAAAAGTTTGTACGTCTTTGTGATAGGTATCGATATCAAAAACTTCTCTAAACGTAATTCCGAACAATTTTTCGGCAACGGTAAAAGCTCCGTTCAAAACGTTTTCTAATTTGAAATAGGGCTTTAGTAATTCATCGTCTAAACTAAATAATTTTTGTTTTAATTTTTCGGAATAATAAGCGCCGTCCCATTTTTCTAATTGATTAATTCCATCTATTTCTTTTGCAAAAGCGGTGAGTTCTGCAAATTCTTTTTCGGCTGCTGGTTTTGCTTTTTCTAACAAATCATTTAAAAACGATTGTACTTTTTCTGGATTTTGCGCCATGCGTTCTTCCAAAACAAAATGCGAATGCGACGCATAACCCAACAAATTGGCTCGCTTGTGACGCAAAGTCACAATACGTTTTACATTTTCTTGATTGTCAAATTCATTATTTTGAAACGATTTTTTTCCGGCTGCAATAGCCATTTCTTTTCGTAATTCTCTATTATCAATATAAGTTACAAAAGGCAGATAACTCGGGAAATCTAAGGTAAAAATCCAACCTTCTAAATTTTTGGATTTTGCCAAACTGGCTGCCATTTCTTTAGCACCTTCGGGCAAACCTTTTAAATCTTCTTCGTTGGTTATATGCAATTGATAATTATTGGTTTCTGCCAATACATTTTCGCCAAAAGTGAGTTTTAGCTTCGCCAATTCGGTATCAATTTCACGTAATTTTAATTTATCTTCATCATTAAGTAGCGCACCATTTCTGGAAAATCCTTTGAATTTTTTGTCTAATAAAGTGTTTTGTTCAACAGTCAAATTCAATGAATCTTTTTGATCGTAAACGGCTTTTACACGTTGAAACAAATCTTCATTTAACGCAATATCGTTACTAAATTCTGTTAGTAAAGGCGAAACTTCTTGCGCAATTTTTTGCATTTCATCGCGTGTTTCAGCCGAATTTAAATTAAAGAAAATAGAAGATAATCTGTCTAAAGTTGCACCCGAAAAATCCAATGCATCGATGGTATTTTCAAAAGTTGGTGCTTCTGGATTATTGATTATGGCATCGATTTCAGCTTTTGCACTGGCAATATTTTCTAAAAAAGCGGGCTTATAATCTTCTAATTTTATTTGCGAAAAAGGCGCTGTATTGTGTTTGGTGTTGAAGTTTTGAGTAAGTGTTTTCATTGCTCAATTTGACGCAAAAGCGTTTTTTATTAAAGTTTAAAGTTTTCTAAATCTTGATATGTATTCCAAAAACGAGTAGCTCGATAGTATTGGAATTTATTTTGTAATAAAGAGTAATTTGTTTTGTAATCACAACTTTATTAACTTCTTTATAATTTGTTGAAATGAATTCATGTTATTTTTGTCTAATAGATTAATGGTGTATTCAATTTTGTCGAGAAAATTCACAACATCTTGAAATGTCCATTCAGCTTCCAAATAATCAATATTTTGCCAATAATCTTTTTGGGCTTGTGGTGACCAAATAATATTCATTATTTAAAATACTTTGCATATCGATTTTTGGTTTCTTCCATTACCATATTATGTGAAATTCCTTCATTGTTTTCTAATGAAAAAATTGCTTCATCAATCGCTATTTTTTGCTTTTCTGTTAAAGTAGATTTGGATTGAATTAGTTGAATTATCTCTTCGATCAATTTTGGATTCTCAATATCCAAAACAACTTTTAGTAGCTCAATTTTAGAAGTTTGAAGGCTCATAGTAATCTTTTTATCAAAGATAATTATTTTTTCAATTCATCAGAAGCTTTGTTTACGGCTTCTTTTAAACTTTCTTTATAGAAAATAATTTTATCGAGAACGCATTTGTCATGACTACCTATAATTTGTGCAGCAAGAATTCCGGCGTTTTTGGCTCCGTTCAAGGCAACTGTTGCTACAGGAACTCCGCCCGGCATTTGCAAAATAGATAAAATCGAATCCCAACCATCGATAGAATTACTAGATTTTACAGGAACGCCAATCACCGGCAGCGGACTCATACTGGCAACCATTCCGGGCAAATGTGCCGCGCCACCAGCTCCAGCTATAATAACCGAAATTCCACGAGTGTGCGCATTTTTGCTAAAATCAAATAACTTTTCGGGTGTGCGATGCGCCGATACAATATCAACTTCGGTTTCGATGTCAAATCCTTTTAAGATGTCGATGGCTTCCTGCATTACGGGCATATCGGATATGCTTCCCATGATGATGGCTACTTTGCTCATTTTTATTTATTTTGAATTTTAAATTATGAATTTTAAATAATGCCATTTTCATTTAAAATATAAAATTCATAATTTCTACTAATTTTTAGCTTATCACTCTAATACAATTCTTCACTTCTTCGGCAATTTTTCTGGCTTCGGTCATGTCCTCATTTACAATAGTAACGTGTCCCATTTTTCTATACGGACGAGTTTCTCTTTTACCGTAAATATGTGGTGTTACCCCATTAATCGCCATGATTTTTTCGATATTTTCATAGACTACTTGACCTGAAAAACCTTCTTCGCCGACCAAATTTACCATAATTCCAGCAACTTTGCTATTTGTATTCCCTAATGGTAAGTTTAAAATGGCTCGCAAATGATTTTCAAATTGCGATGTATAACTTGCTTCAATAGAATAATGTCCTGAATTATGCGGTCGTGGAGCCACTTCATTAACCAAAATTTCATCATCATTAGTTTGAAACATTTCTACGGCTAACAACCCAACATGATGGAATTTCTCGGAAACTTTAAGCGCAATTTCGGTGGCTTTTTGAGCAACTTTGGCAGCAATTCGTGCCGGACAAATAACATATTCTACCTGATTGGCTTCGGGATGAAATTCCATTTCTACAACGGGATAGGTCTTTACATCTCCATAAAAATTTCTCACTACAATTACAGCCAATTCGTTTTTAAACGGAATCATTTCTTCGATTAAACAAGCCGAATCGGGTAAATCGGTAATGTCTTCTATCGATTTTAGAATTTTTACACCATAGCCATCGTATCCAAATTTGTCTTGTTTCCAAACGCAAGGAAAAACAATATTTTCATCGGCAACTTCTTGAATCAACTCTTTTTTGGAATCAAACGATTTTGCATTTGCCGTAGGAATTGAATTTGCAATATAAATATTTTTTTGGGTGATTTTACTTTGAATTAAGCGAAGTGTTTTTGGTGAAGGATAAATTTTTAAACCTTCAGCTTCCAACTTATCGAGAGCATCAAGATTCACATTTTCAATTTCGATTGTAAGTAAATCTACTTTTTTTCCGAATTGATAAACAGTGTCAAAATCCATTAAATTTCCTTGAAAAAAAGCATGGCAAGCTAATCGCGCTGGTGCTTCATCGCTTGGGTCAAGTACCAAGGTTTGAATATCGAATTTTCGGGTTTCGGCAAGCAGCATTTTTCCTAATTGACCGCCACCGAGAATTCCTAATTTAAAATTTGATGAGAAATAATTCATTGTGTTGTTGTTTGCGCAAAGATACTTTATTTCCGTTTTTTATTTAGTTTGATTAAAATATCTTTTACAGTAAATTTTACTCCGGGCGTTGCATCTTGCGGTAAATCTTTTTCGAAAATAAATTGCATTTCGTCATAAACCCAAGCGTGTTTCTTACCTAAGCTGAATAAAGCATGCGTGGCATACGATAATGATGCCGATTTTCTAAAATCAATAGCGCGGTCTAAACAAAATTCGATTATTTTTTCTTCCTGATTTTCAGTAAGTGAAATCAACTTTGATTGCGCCAAACACATGCAAATTTTACTCGCCGGACGAAAAGTGCTATCGCCTTTGTATTGCATTAAAACATTACAAAAATCCTCGATATATGGCGCAAATATTTCAATACGTTCAATACAAATCAATTCAATAATCCAAAGTGCTTTTTGATGATTCTTGTCTTTGTGATTGCAGGCTATTTGTACTAATTCGGGCAAATATGCTGGATTGGCATAGATAAATTCTTTTTGTGTATCGCGGTCTTGTCGATACGCTTTTATTTTAGAAAGCGATAAATAGTAAGGCGTTTTCATTTGGTGTAAATGTAGTTATTTTAGAAAAAAGTTTTAATCTGTTCGTTTAGTTTTAATTAGTTGGTTAAATTTGCATCTTTATTTTTCAACACAGCACAATGATACATTTACATGATAAGACTTTCGAGCCTTATATTTCCTCAGAAGAAATACAATTTGCAATAGAAAATTTAGCAAAAAGAATGGCAGACGATTTTTTTGAAGAAACGCCTATTTTTATTGGAGTTTTAAATGGTTCGTTCATGTTTTTGTCTGATTTAATGAAGTCATATAGAGGTATGTGCGAAGTGAGTTTTGTAAAAGTAGCATCGTATGAAGGAACAGCATCAACCAATGAAGTAAAACAACTTATTGGCATCAACGAAAATTTGGAAGGCAGAACAGTTGTAATCGTTGAAGACATTGTAGATACTGGAAATACAATAGAAGAACTCAAAAAAATATTAAAAGAAAAAAACGTAAAACATCTAAAAATTGCCACTCTGTTTTTTAAACCCGAAGCTTACAAAAAAGATATAAAATTGGATTATGTTGGTATACGAATTCCAAACAAATTCATTGTTGGCTATGGTTTAGATTACGATGGTTTAGGAAGAAATTTACCCGATGTTTACCAACTAAAAGCATAAAATTTAATAATAGAATTTCAAAAATTTAACAATCAAAATAAAATGATAAACATTGTTCTTTTCGGAAAACCAGGCGCAGGAAAAGGCACACAAGCCGAATTTTTAAAAGAGAAATACAATTTGGTTCACCTATCAACTGGTGACATTTTTAGATTTAATATTAAAAATGATACCGATTTAGGGAAACTTGCCAAAACCTTTATGGATAAAGGCGATTTAGTTCCCGATGAAGTAACCATAAAAATGTTGCAAAGCGAAGTAGATAAAAATCCAAAAGCCGACGGATTTCTATTTGATGGATTTCCAAGAACATTGGCACAAGCCGAAGCTTTAGATGCATTTCTTGAATCAAAAGGACAAAAAATAACCGCAACCGTTGCTCTCGAAGCCGATGACGAAATATTAGTAGCTCGTTTGCTGGAAAGAGGAAAAACTTCGGGCAGACCCGATGATCAAGACGAAGAAAAAATTAGAAACCGATACGAAGAATACAATACCAAAACCGCACCTTTAATGAATTATTACAAGGAGCAAGGAAAATTTCACGGAGTAAATGGTATCGGAACTATCGCAGAAGTAACCGAAAGACTTACAAAGGTTTTTGACACATTATAAAATACCTCAAATTATATTTTAAAAAACCTAACAGACTTAAAACCTGTTAGGTTTTATTATGAATTTACGGTTTATTTTTCGGATATTTGCACCATGATATTTACTTCAAAAAGAATTTATCTGGTTATTACAATAATTAATGGAACTACTCATAATCCTTTTACTGATATTGCTCAATGGCGTTTTTTCAATGTCGGAAATAGCGCTGATTTCATCGCGCAAAAATCGTTTGGAAACTGCGGCAAAGAAAGGTAATAAAAATGCAAAAGTAGCATTAGATTTGGCAAATTCGCCCAACGAATTTCTATCAACAGTACAAATAGGAATTACACTTATTGGGATTTTGACAGGTATTTTCTCTGGCGACAAAATCACTAAAGATGTTCAAGAATTTGTTGCCCGATTCGAAATGCTCAAACCTTATGCAGAAAGCATTGGCGTAGGAATTGTATTGGTTTTGCTTACTTTTTTTTCACTTTTATTAGGCGAATTATTACCCAAAAGAATCGGATTAAATTACCCAGAATCGATTGCAAAAGCAGTTGCTGTTCCAATGAAATTTATTTCAAAAGTTACGATGCCATTTATTTGGCTATTAACAAAATCTACCGATTTTTTTCTTAATTTATTTCAGATAAAACCCACAGCCGACGGCAAAGTTACCGAAGAAGAAATTAAAGCCATTATCAAAGAAGGAACCGAAGGTGGCGAAGTACAGGAAATTGAACAAGATATTGTAGAACGAGTTTTTCATATCGGCGACCGAAAAATAAATTCGCTCATGACGCACCGAAAAGATGTAGTGTATCTTTCTGAAGACGACACTTTCGAAGAAATCAAAAACAAGGTTTTCAGAGAATTACATTCAGTTTATCCGGTTTGTAAAGAAAATCTCGATGAGGTTTCGGGCATTATTTTGCTCAAGGATTTATTTACCGGAATGGAAAGCAAAGACTTTAATTTAAAAGAAAATACACGAGAAGCTATTTATCTTATCGAACATACATCTGCGTATAAAGCGCTCGAAAATTTCAAAAAAACCAAGATACATCAGGCTTTAGTTGTTGATGAACATGGTGTGCTTCAAGGTATTATCACACTCGATGATATACTGGAAGCATTAGTAGGCGAAGCATCAGATTTTGATGAGAATGAATACCAACTGCTGTCTAATGGCGAAAATTCGTGGCTTGTAGACGGGCAGTATTCACTGCACGACTTTTTTGCGTATTTCGATATGAATGATTTAGCAAATGATTACGATATAACTACTGTTGGTGGTTTAATGACAACCGAGTTAGGCTATATTCCGAAAGTAGGAGAAAAACTAATTTGGAATAAACTCGAACTGGAAGCTGTAAAAATAAGCGGAGCCAAAATCGAAAAAATAATTGTAAAACCTATTTTAGAGTCAGAAGCATAAAATCTTCTAATATCTAATTTCTAACTTCTAATTTTACCATGACCGAAGGAAATTTTGTAGATTATGTAAAAATATATGTGTCGTCGGGCAAAGGAGGCAAAGGATCTTCGCATTTACACCGCGAAAAATTCATCGAAAAAGGTGGCCCCGATGGTGGCGATGGAGGTCGTGGCGGACATGTAATTTTGCGTGGCAATAAAAATCTTTGGACATTATTTCATCTTAAATTTACAAAACACGTAAAAGCAGGACACGGAGGCGATGGCGGAAGCAGTCGTAGTACGGGTGCTGATGGCGAAGATAAAATTATTGAAGTGCCATTGGGAACCGTGGTTAAAGACATGGAAACCGAAGAAATTTTGTTTGAAATAACCGAAGATGGCGAAGAAAAAATTGTAGCAGTTGGTGGTAAAGGTGGTCTTGGAAACTGGCATTTTCGTAGTGCTACCAATCAAACGCCACGCTATGCACAACCTGGTATGCCTATTGAAGAAAAAGATGTTATTCTCGAACTAAAAGTTTTGGCAGATGTTGGTTTGGTAGGTTTTCCAAATGCTGGAAAATCCACGTTGTTATCGGTGCTTACTTCGGCAAAACCAAAAATTGCAGATTATCCGTTTACGACTTTAAAACCAAATTTAGGAATTGTTGCTTACCGCGATTTTCAATCGTTTGTAATGGCTGATATTCCGGGGATTATCGAAGGTGCAGCCGAAGGAAAAGGTTTAGGTCATTACTTTTTACGTCATATCGAAAGAAATTCGATTTTACTTTTTTTAATTCCAGCTGATGCCTCGGATATTAAAAAAGAATTCGAAATATTATTAGACGAATTAAGAAGATACAATCCTGAAATGCTACACAAAGAAATGCTTATCGCAATTTCTAAAAGCGATATGCTTGATGAGGAACTTAAAACCGAAATGAAAGCACAATTAGATAAAGATTTCAAAGGAAAAAAATATCTTTTCATATCATCTGTGGCACAACAAGGACTTCAAGAATTAAAAGATGCTCTGTGGAAGATGTTGGCAGATTAGTTTTAGATAATATAAATCACGATTTTAGATAATAAAATAGCCGTTTCAATAAGAAACGGTTTTTTTATGCAATCACTTTTTTTATTTAACAATTTTTTTATTTTTGTGAAAACTCAAAAAATTGAAAATGAAAAACAAAGACGTAACTTTTAAGGAAAAATTTCAGTATTATTTCGAGAACACAATAGCACAAGGACCAAAAGGCGTTATTAAATGGTTGGCGATAATATCACTTATTTCGGTTGCTATTTTAGGATTAGTAATTCTTATTTTTGGCATCACCAGTTCACCAGAAGGCGGCGAGCCACTAGGCTTTTTTGAAGGAGCTTGGCAAAGTTTAATGGCAACATTAGATTCAGGAACCATGGGTGGCGACGAAGGTTGGTCGTTCCGTTCGGTACGTTTTATAGCTACACTTATTGGTATTTTCTTAATATCAATTTTAATTGGTACCATTTCATCAGGAATCGATGAAAAAATCGAGAGTTTAAAACGTGGTCGTTCTAAAGTGTTAGAAACCAATCATACATTAATTTTGGGTTGGTCTGAAAAAATATTTTCAATCATTTCGGAAATCATTATCGCTAACGAAAACCAACACAAGCCTTCAATTGTAGTGCTTTCGGAAAAAGATAAAGTAGAAGCCGAAGAAGAAATTAGAGCTAAAGTTGAGGATTTTAAAAACACCAAATTGGTTGTGCGAAGTGGTAGTACGCTTGATATTACTGATGTTTTGATTGTTAATCCATACGAAGCTCGTTCGATAGTTGTACTATCGCCAGAGGTTGATAATCCGGATATTGCAGTTATAAAAACCGTTTTGGGATTAACCAAAAACAAAAAACGTACAGAATCTGAGCTTAATATTGTTGCCGAAATTAAAGAAGAAAAAAATCTGGAAGCAGCAGAATTGGTTGGAAACGATGAAACAATTTTTATTCAATCTGCCGATATTATTTCGAGAATTACAGCACAAACTTGTTTACAATCTGGGCTAAGCGTAGTATATAGCGAATTGCTTCAGTTTGATGGTGATGAAATTTATTTCCAAGAAGAGAAAAAATTAGTTGGAAAAACCTATAAAGATGCTATTTTTAGTTACAACGATTCTTCGGTTATCGGAGTTTTTAGTAAAGATGAAGAAGCGCTAATCAATCCGCCAATGGATTATATAATTCAAGAGGGCGACCAAATTATAGCTATTTCTGAAGACGATGATACAGTTGTTTTAAATGGTAAAAGTAATGTAAGCCACGAACCATCTAACGAAGGAAATCCAGAAGATTTAGACCAAAAAGTAGTTAATACTCTTGTGCTTGGTTGGAACGATAGAGGAACAAAAATTATTACCGAACTAAACGAATACATTGCACAAGGCTCAAACCTTTTGATTGTGGCTGAACTTTCGGAAGATGAAATCGAAGAAATTAATCAATTAAAATCCGATTCTGAAAAAATTTCTATTTCTTATGAAAAAGGTGAAATAAGCGACAAGAAAACATTAGAACGTTTGTGTCAAGGAAATTACAACAATATTATTGTTTTGAGTTACAAGAATTTAGATGTACAAGAAAGCGATGCCAAAACATTGATTTGTTTGTTGCATTTAAGAAATATTAGCGAACATCTCGATAAAGATTTCAATATAGTTACCGAAATGCTCGACCTTAAAAACCGAGAATTGGGTGTTGTAGCCAAAGCCGATGACTTTATAGTTGGTGACAATTTGATAAGTTTGTTACTGTCACAAATTAGCGAAAATAAAGAGCTGAAAAAAGTATACGATGTGTTGTTTGAAGCCGACGGTTCTGAGATTTACTTAAAACCCGCAAGCCGATTTATTACAACAGGCACCGAAGTAGATTTTTATAACATTGTTGCCAATGCAGCTGCATTAAACGAAACTGCAATTGGTTACAGAATTTCGGCATTAAGCGATGAAAGCGAAGAGAATTTTGGAGTAAAAATTAATCCAGCCAAAGACAAAAAAATAACCTTAAAAGAAGAAGATTTTGTTATTGTTTTGAGTGAGGATTAATAATAATGTTATATTTGCTTGATAATTAATTAAAGAAATATGAAGAAAATTAAATTACTAACTATTTTATTACTAGTTGCAGCATTTGGTTTTGCACAACATAGAACCTGTGGAACAAATGAGTATATGCAAAAAATGATGCAAGATCCAGCATTAAAACAGCAATACCTCGATCTTCAAAGACAATTTGAAAATGAACTTCAAAGACTTCAAAACAATTACAATAGATCTGGAAATGCAGCTTCGCCAGCAGCCGTTATAAGAATTCCTGTGGCAGTTCACTATCCATCAGCCGGATCAGCATCTGCTACTCTAAAAACATGTTTAAGAAATTTAGCGCAAAGACAAGTGAATATTCTTAATGCAGATTACAACGCTACAAATTCAGATATCTCACTTTGGTCTGCTGCAAGTAGCTACTATCCAGGAACAAATATTGGTGTAATGAATGTAGAATTTGTTATCGCAACACAAAATCATCCATCAGGAACAGGTTTAGTAAATGGCGATATGGCAGTTACTTTTGGAACAGACTTTCTTTCTAATGCAGATACCGATTCAACTTGGGCTGGATATTGTAATTTAGTTGTGAGAAATATAGCTGGAGGTATTTTAGGATATTCACCACTGGGAGGTTCTCCAGGATCAGGAATGACCGTTGTAATAGATAACAATGCTTTTGGTGCTGCGATGTCTGGCTCGCCTACTTCGTGCACAGGTTATGTACCTGGAGCTCCTTATAATTTAGGAAGAACATTAACACATGAATTAGGGCATTTCTTTAATTTAGATCACACTTTTGCAGGATGCGATGGTGCAAATTGTGCAACTTCTGGCGATAGAGTTTGCGATACGCCTCCAACAGTTACAGATTATTATGATTGTGTAGCCCCTGGTTCTGTAGCTACAACATGCGGTTCAATTCCGCAGCTTACTATGAATTATATGGATTATGTAGAAGATTCATGTATGTATATGTTTACAGCTGGGCAAGCAACAAGAATGACCGCTTGGTATAACACAATTGCAAGTCAATTAACTACAAATACTTTAGCAAATAATGAGGTTTTGGCACGTAATTTCTCATTAAGTCCAAACCCAAATAACGGAACATTTACAATCACTTTTGAAAAACCTATGAATAGTTATTCTGTTCAAGTAATAGATGCAACAGGAAAAGTTTTAGCTGATAATGAGTTTGAAAATGACGCCGATTTATCTAAAACCATATCAATTCCAAATGCCCAAACAGGATTGTATTTTGTAACAATAAAAGCAGCTGAATTGGTTGTTACTAAAAAAGTTATAGTACAATAATCCGTTATCATGATAGAAAATTAAAACCGTTTCAAAAATAAATCTGAAACGGTTTTTTTTATATTTGTTGATAACATATTTTGCAAAAACTGTAACAATTCACCAATTTTGTAAACATATTATTTTAAATATTAATTTATACCAAATGAAAAAAATTATTTTATCAATCATCGCTGTAATTATGTTGATTCCAACAACAGCCAAAGCCGATGAGGGTATGTGGTTTTTGATGTTTATAGAACGTCTTAATCACCGAGATATGCAAAAAATGGGCTTGCAACTCACGGCTGAAGAAATTTACAGCATCAATCATCATAGCTTAAAAGATGCTATCGTACAATTTAATGGTGGCTGTACTGCAGAGATGATTTCAAAAAACGGATTAGTGCTTACCAATCACCACTGTGGTTATGACGCTATTGCCGAGTTATCAACTGCCGAAAAAAATTATCTAAAAAATGGTTATTGGGCAGCTTCTAAAAAAGAAGAACTAAAACCATCAAGTTTATTTGTGCGATTTTTTGTGCGTATGGACGATTGTTCAAAAAGAATTTTATCTGTTGTAAACGACAATATGTCGGAAGCAGAAAGAGAAAAAGCTATCAACCAAGAAATTGCCAAAATCGAAAAAGAAAACAACGAAGGTGGCAAATATGTAGTGTCAGTAAAATCATTTTTCCAAGGAAATGAATTCTATTATTTTGTTTATCAAGATTATAAAGATGTGCGTTTAGTAGGCACACCACCAGAAAGCTTAGGTAAATTTGGTGGCGATACCGACAACTGGGAATGGCCACGTCAAACAGCCGATTTCTCTATGTTCCGTGTATATGCCGATAAAGATGGTAATCCTGCAGAATACTCAGATGCAAATGTGCCATTGCAACCAAAACACTATTTGCCAATAAACCTAAATGGTGTACAAGAAAATGATTTCGCAATGATATTAGGGTACCCTGGTAGAACCAATCGTTGGATGCCAGCTGGTGGTATTGAACAAAATGTAAAATATGCTTATCCAGCTTGGGTTGAAGGTGCTAAAACAGGTATGGATCAAATGAAAAAGTATATGGATATGGGCGATGATTTACGTCTAATATATGCTTCAAAATATGCTTCAACTGCCAACTACTGGAAAAACCGTCAAGGTATGATTGATGCATTAACAAAATTCGGAACAGCTAAAACCAAAGCTACAGAAGAATCAAAATTTAATGATTGGGCAAACAAACCTGAAAACAAAGACAAATACGGAAATGTAGTAGAAACTATCAACAAATATTATGCTTTGACAAATGAAAAATCAAAACATGATAGTTACATGATGCAACTTTTCCGTACCACTGCCTTTGCTACAGTTGGTAGAACATTAGGAAAATCATTAGATGTTTACGCTAAAGCAGACGAAAACAAGCGTAAAGAAATGGCCCCACAAATTACTGAAAGTGTAAATGAAATGTATAAAGAACTTTACATTCCTGCAGAAAAAGATATTATGGCGGCACAACTTGGTTTGTATATCAAAAGAAATACAGGATATCCGGTTGCGCCTATGGCTAAAAAAATAGCTGATGAAAATGGTGGTGATTTTTCGGCTTATATCAACAAAACTTTTGATGCCAGTATTTTTACAGATAAAGAGCGCATCCAAGCATTCTTAAATAACCCAAGTCAAGACGCATTGAATAATGATGCATTATATATCCTTTCTAATGATTTATTAACGCATTATACTTCTAAATCTGATGAAATTGCTAAATCACAAAATGATTTTGGAGCATCGTTTAGAAAATTGGTAGAAGGATTAAGAGAATCTGGTGTTGCTACTATTAAATATCCAGATGCCAACTCTACATTACGTCTTACCTACGGAAAAGTTCGCGCTTTACCAGCAGATAAAAGAAATCCAGTTAGTATCAACAACTACACAACATTAGATAGCCAAGTTGCAAAATACAAAAAGAACGATCCAGAATTTGATTTGCCAGAACGTGTTTTAGATATGGCAAAAACCAAAGATTATGGTCGTTATGCAGATAAAGATGGTTCGTTGCATTTGAACTTTTTAACAGATAACGACATCACTGGAGGAAACTCTGGCTCACCAGTTATGAACGGAAAAGGCGAATTAATTGGTTTGGCTTTCGACGGAAACATTGAAGCTATGGCAGGTGATGTTATTTTTGATAAAAACCTACAACGTACTATTAACTGTGATATTCGTTATGTTTTATGGTGTATCGATAAATTAGCAGGTGCAAAACATATTGTAGATGAAATGACTATTGTGTCATCTCGACCAAATGTAAAACCAATTACACCTGTAAGACCCGTAAAAAAAGCAAAAGCTAAATCAAAAACGAAGGCAAAAGCCAAAGTATAATAAACTAAAAAACGTCCCGCTTTGCGGGACGTTTTTTTGATTATAACCTTTAAAACTACTCCTTCAAAAACCCATAGTCATACACTTTGGGTTATATTTTGACGGCTAGGGTTTTAATTGTTCTCTTAGAGTACTAGTCTCCAAATTGATTTTGCATCTTTAGATAAATGTTTTTGTCTTGCTGAAATTTTATCTTCATTCCAACTTTCATAATGTTCTGAAATAGCTTGAGTAAGTTTACATTTAGATTGAGTAAACAATTTAACCTTTTCGTTGTATGGTAATACACCAGCTTCTCTGTTCAACTTTTTTTCAAGTAAGGTTAAATTGGCTAATCTATACACCGAACGATTAATTTCCTCATCGCTAAAATCTCCCCAATTTTCATCGGCACTTTCTGGTAAAATATGCTCAATGGTATATAAATCACTGTCCCAAGCAATCTCATTTTGATTTTTATACATTTCTATTTTTGAGAAAATATATTTTACTATCCTATGATTTCGAGTAGTATTTTTAAATTGTTTTATCCCAAAATCTGACACAAAACTGTCATCATTTACATAAATTTTTTCTAAATCTTTAGTTGAAAATGATTTTTCTGTATTTATTTTCAAAGCCAAACTATTATAAACTTCTTCTTGTTCATTGGGATTTAATCCACCAATAATGTTATATCTAAAAGAGATAATTACAGTAGCTTTTAATAGTTTTATAAATTCATTTTTATCTAAGTTTTTGTACCCAGAAATCAATAAAGAATTCGTTTGTTTAATTTGAAACATTTTTAATTCTGAAAGAGATTCTTTGGCTTCTCTTAATTCGCTCCAAAAATCATCATTAGGTTCAGAAAGAGCAATATATAAATCAACGGTGTCTATTAAATCTCTGAGTAAACTAAAGGTTTGTTCTTTTGTTTTAATTTCATTTTTAATCGTTTTGAACAAATTCTTTTTTCCAACTGTTTTATGAGAACTATTCCAAAAATATCGCAAATAATCCTCAAACTTCAAAGTACCTAATTTACCAATAATAGCACTCCACAATTTTTCTAACTCCTCTATTTCATTTTCATGCGGTTTAGTTTCATCAACTATAGAAAACAAGTAGTTTTTCAATAGATCCGAAGAAGATAATTGAACCCCTCTTGCATTAAGTGTTTCAAAAACCCTAAAAGCATTGAGTTGATCACTTACTTTGATTACAGTAAAAAATAATTTATCTACAATACTATCTATAAAAGTTGCTAACTCAATTCCTGTTTTAAATTTCTTTTTAATTCTATCATAATACCATTGAAAACACTCTCGCATATGCTTTTGAGACGAATTGGTATTTCTAATGGGCAAATCTTTTAATAAAACAATATAATTGCGATAATAATCATCACTATTTCTGTTTAGCTTTAGTTTATTGTTGGTTATTAAAGTTACAGGGTCAATAGTTCCTATATAACTATTGTGTAGTGTTTCTTTTCGTTTCTGATTGCTTTCTTTTTCTATATTATTATTTACTAAATCTTCTAAACACTTTAGTACAGCTAAAATAATAATACTCATTGTAGTCAAACGCTGCTGCCCGTCTATTATATGATAATTTTTATTGTCAGAGGTTTGAAGCACCAAATAGCCCATATAATGTTCGGTTTCTTCGTTTGAAACCAATTGTAGTACATCTTGCCACAAATCGTCCCAATGTTCTGTTTCCCAAGTATAATCTCGTTGAAATTTAGGAATTTCATATTTTATACCGTTGCCCATTATTTGGCGATAAGTCATGCTTGATGTATCTATAATTCCTTTCATATAATTTCATTTTAATTTACTTACTTTCAAATTTACTGTTTTTTTTTCCTACTCCTTCAAAAATCCATAGTCATACACTTTGGGTTTTATTTTTTCGGCCAAAACTGCCAACTTATTTCTAAGTTCGGTAATGAGTTGGGTGTAGGTAGCATCATCACTTTTGCTGTTCATTCTGCCCGTGTTGTTTCTGCCTTGGAAGTGTTCTCGGATGTCATACAAGCTAGCGTTTACATTATAGTCATTGCGTGCTTGCGAAGCAGTCTTATGATAATACCTCCATAACGCACGCCCAGCATCAAAAACGGCGGTGGCTTCTTCAGAAAACTCTAACTTGTCATTGCGAGACGTAGTCGAAGCAATCTGTTCCTCGTGGTTCGCAATATCTTGTGCAGAAAACAAATCTTCTGTTTTTTGCGCTGCCGTTATTTTTCCTTTTATAAAATCGGTCATAAAGTTGCTGGCAAACTTGGCTTGGGCATCTACTTCGTATTCGGTAAATGGTATCCAATGGTTGGTGCCTTCATTACTTGTAATTCTATTTTGACCATGAAAAAGAGCATAAGCCAAACAATCATTTTGAAATTCTACATCTTCTTGCCAACCGTCATTGGGATTTAAAAACTGGTCTCTATCGTTGAGCCAATTTTGATCAAAAACTTGCCTAACAGTTAAATATATTAATATTGGGATAATATTTTTTCTTGTAATATTTGTAGTTTTGGATTCCTTAATATCATTTTGTGTTGGTTTTAATGTAATGAAAACATGGCTATTAGTTTGAAAATCTGTCCCTTGAAATCTTAAATAACCTATTCTTTCATTTGTTTTATCAAAGAATAACCTTATCCAATTTATTATATATTTTCCTTTTTCAACAGAATAATATGATTTAGTTTTTAAAAAAATTCCATTGTTTTTAAAAACATCGCATTCAATTTTTTCTATATTATTTTTAGAATGTAAGTCCCAAAATAAAAAACCTATTGGGAATTTACCTTTTACATTATCAAAGGTATCAGCTGGTGTAATGAACCCATTTAAAAAATCAACTTGAAAATTTAATCTAAATTTATCAAAATTTTGAGAATTAATATATTTTAATGTACTAAAAGAAGCTAATTTACAATTTGGAATTTCTAATTTAATTCTAATAAAGAAATTTGCAAATAATTCATTAATTGCTCTTCCAATTAAATCTTTATATTTGACACTTGTTTTATGTTCAGTAGCAACTTGTCTTTTATTTTCTCCTTCACCATAACTTGCTGCCTCCGCATACGGCGGATTAATATACACCACGAGTTTTTTGCGTTTTTCTTCATTGTTTATAATTTCAAACAAACTATCGGGCATTTTGCCACCTTTGGAAATGGGTATAAACTCATCATTTAAAAAATCGAACTGAAAGATGTTGTTTTTAAGCAGGTTGGCACCGTGGTCTATACGTTCGTGCATTACGTTTACATCGGCTTGGTCTAAGGTGCTGGCATAAATGTTATACTTGTTGGTAAGCCCTGCCAATAGGTTGCCTGTTCCTGCGGCACAATCCCATATATAATAATCGTCTTGCCAGTTTTCGCCCAAATAGTCGGTGAGGTATTTTTGTGATAATTCTACCCAAATACGTGGCGTAAAAAAGGCACCTTTGCGCTCCCGTATGTCTTGTGGCACGAGCAAATCTCTACGCTCAATAATATAATCTTGAAACTCTTTGATGGGCGGACGTTTGTAGCGTTTCCAAAACTGTTGGTAGGTATCTTTGTTGCGAATACTTATGGTGGCATCAAACATTTGTTTGATATTTTCTTTGGCTATTTTGTAGCCTTGGTTTTGAAAAACAACAAACAAACTATCTCTAATACTGTTGTCATCCGCTATGTTTTGGGTGTCTTTGTCGTCTACAAAAAGGTCGGCAAGGTAAAAATCGCTATCTAAAATGTTGGCTTTTTTTAGGTCGTCCCAGTTTACGTCTATACTGGGTTTTATAATCTCTAACCATCGTAAATAAATAGGAACAAAGTTGTTTTTGTCTATTTTTAGTTTGCTGGTGGTGGTGGCTTTGGCTACATTGTTTTTTATAAAGGCTTCTAGTTCTTTTTGGTCTTTTTCGTAATCATAAACATAGGTATTTTGTTTTAGTGTAGCTTCAATACGTTGTTTAATGAGTAAAAATTCTTTGGTTTCATGATTACTGGGTGTTACATTCCAGTTAAAATCATTGAGGTAAAAAATATCTTGTATATTGATGTATGGCACAAAGGCAATTTTCTTAAAATCGAACGCTCCTAAGAAAGCAGGTGGCAAGGTCTTGTCAAAGGTGCGTGCTTTGCCTATGGTGAGTATGAGTTGTACAAACATAGTAGCTATATCATAGTTGCCTGTTTTGGCTTCTGCCCATAGCAAAGGTGTGCGCCCAAATAGATTGTCTTGCTTTGGGAACACAGTAAAGTCTATATTTCCAAGAATTTCGGTAGTATCAAAGGCAGCAAACCAGTCGGCACCTACTTTGTTTTTTAGTTCTTCTTCGCGAATGTTTTGGTATTTCATAGTTCAAATATACTTTTTTTACAGCTACCTTTTATACAAGTCTTTCAACAACTCATTTTCACGTTTTAGGTCTCGGTTTTCTTGCTGTAGGGTTTCCAGTTGGGCTTTTAGGTTTTTTTCGGTTTGGGTTTCATAGGGTATGGGTAGCTCTTCGCCCAGTTGCATTATAAAATTGTGTTTTACGGCAAGGCTTATGCGCCATAGTATGCTAAACTGAAAACTGGATTGTTTAAAATACTGGTTGAGCGTAGTAGGCAATACCCCAAGATAGGTAGATACACTGCTTTTTTTTATTTTGTGTTGCTCTATATAATACTTTATGTAGTTGCCCAGGGGCTTGGGGTCGTTTTCGCGTTTTTTTTGAAACCGTTTTTGATTGTCTATCATATACTATGATGCATGGTGAGCTACAAAAATAGGTTTTTTATTTTAAAAATAGGTATTATACCTACTAAATTTTGTTTAAAACACCAAAATAGTTGGTGTATAAACATAACTAAGTTATATATATTAACTAGTATAGTTTGTTATAAAACCTAACTATATTATGTATAAGAACAAACTATATTATGTATCATCACAAAAATAGTTTGTATAAAAAACCATTAGTATTATGTTTTATAACATATATACTTGGTTATAACAACCAATATATGTATGTATTTTAACCAAAAAAAAATAGCGCCTTGTGTAAGGTGCTACTCAATTTTTTTTACAAAAATCAATTAACTATTGGGGTCGGTAGCCGGAGTACCGGCGCCGCCTTGCCCCGAGAAGCGTTGCCTTAGCTGGTCATAGATAGCATCGGTACCGGGTACGCCGGCATCTGATGCCGAACTGATGAGTTTATATACTGCCAAGGCACCTACATAGGCTTCGCTACCGGCAAGCAGCTGGGTGTCTTCAAGTTTCTCGAGGAGTTGCTTGGTGAGTATAATAATTTCGTCGAGCTGGGTAAAGAGCGTGAGGTCGTTTTGCATACTGGGTACATTTACATACGCAGGTATAAGCGTGGAGTTGTTTACCGCTACGTTTATAGCATCTTCGGTAAAGGCTTTGTTGCTTACGTTTATGGCAGGTAGGGTAATACGCTCTTCTACGGTAAGCCCCGTAAGAAAAGGCAGGTTGGTAGCAATGGTTTGTAATGCAGTTTTTACAGCGGTTATTTGCGCTGTAGTGGCTGTAATATTCAGCCGATTGTTTGATAAATTTGCCATAACAATATATTTTTAAAATTTAGGTAAATTTAAAAAAAAAATAAATCATTATATGTTAAATTATTTTCTATCTACTTGAATGCGAATTGCTTGTATATGACTCGAAAATTTAATTTAAAAACAGATTGGTTTTAAATCTATTTCCTATTTTTGGAACAGATATGAAAAAAGCTCACTACATACTATTTGTGTTATTTATTTCCTTTCAAATGGTTGCTCAATCGGCATTTGAAAAAGGCGAAAAATTATACGATCAACACCAATTTGAAAAGGCAAAAAAAGAGTTTCAGAATTATCTTATTCAAAATCCTAAAAGTTACAAAACCATAGAGTTTATTGGCGATTGTCATGGGCAACTCAAAGAATGGGACGATGCCATTTCAAACTACAAAATAATAAAAGAAGCATTTCCTACCAATGCCAATTATTGGTATAAATACGGTGGCGCTTTGGGTATGAAAGCCAAATCGGTAAATAAATTTAAGGCATTAGCTTTGATTGATGATGTAGAAACAGCATTTCTCACAGCTGCAAAATTAGACACCAAGCACATAGGCTCACGTTGGGCATTGGTTATGTTGTATTCAGAATTGCCCGGAATTTTAGGCGGAAGTGAAAAAAAAGCTCAAAAATACGCCGACGAATTGATGGCATTGTCCAAAGTAGATGGTTATCTTGCCAAGGGCTACATAGACGAATATTTCAAACGATACTCCAAAGCCGAACAACACTATGCAAAAGCACACGAAATTGGCAATTCTAAAACCACATTTCAAAAATTATATAGTTTATATTGGAATAAATTAAACAATAAAGAAAAAGCAAAAAAATTAAAAGAACAATTTGAAAAATAGGTTAAGAGGTTAGTTAGCAAGCTTTACTTTCAACATTCAACTTTCAACTTTCAACTAAAAAATGAGAACACACTTCATAGCCATTGGCGGCGCAGCCATGCACAATTTAGCACTTGCATTACACAGCAAAGGATACCAAGTTTCAGGAAGCGATGATGCAATCTTTGAACCATCAAAATCGCGATTGGATAAAAAAGGATTATTGCCCAAAGAATTGGGCTGGTTTCCCGAAAAAATCACACAAGATATCGAAGCAATTATCCTCGGAATGCACGCCAAAGCCGATAATCCAGAATTGCTAAAAGCGCAAGAATTAGGATTGAAAATTTATTCGTATCCCGAATTTTTATACGAACAATCTAAAAACAAAACACGTGTTGTAATCGGCGGTTCGCATGGCAAAACAACCATCACATCTATGATTTTGCATGTTATGAATTATCATAATATTGCTGTAGATTACATGGTTGGAGCACAACTCGAAGGGTTTGACACCATGGTGCATCTCACCAACGAAAATGAATTTATCGTTTTAGAAGGCGATGAATATCTTTCGTCACCAATAGACAGAAGACCAAAATTTCATTTGTATAAACCCAATATTGCATTGCTTTCGGGAATTGCTTGGGATCATATTAACGTGTTTCCAACCTTCGAAAATTATGTTGAGCAGTTTGAAATTTTTGTAAATCAAATTACCAACGGCGGCGTATTAATTTATAATGAAGAAGATGAGGTTGTGAAAAATGTTGCCGAAAAAACAGAAAATCCCATTCGAAAAATCGCTTATTCTACCGCTGCCTACAAAGTAGAAAATGGCAAAACTTTACTAGAAACACCAGAGGGATTCATGCCCATCGAAATCTTTGGGGCGCACAATCTAAACAATCTTGCTGGCGCCAAATGGATTTGCCAGTGCATGGGCGTAGACGAAGCCGATTTCTACGAAGCCATTGCAACATTTAAAGGCGCATCAAAACGTCTTGAAAAAATTGCCGAAAGCCAAAACAAAGTTGTTTATAAAGATTTTGCACATTCGCCGAGTAAAGTGGCGGCAACCACAAAAGCCGTAAAAAACCAATATCCAGACCGGAAACTTGTTGCTTGTTTAGAATTGCATACGTATAGCAGTCTAAATGCCGAATTTCTAAAAGAATATGAAGGCGCACTTAACGCAGCCGATGTTGCCGTGGTTTTCTATTCGCCCGATGCGGTAAAAATTAAACAGTTAGACGAAGTTACCTACGACCAAATTGCCCAATCTTTTAAGCGAGATGATTTGATTATTTACACCAATCCGCAAGAATTTAAAGACTTTCTTTTTAATTATCAATTAGAAAATTGTTCTTTATTATTAATGAGTTCGGGTAATTACGGTGGTTTAAATTTTGATGAGGTAAAAGAATTAATTAGCGAATGAATTGATTAGTTGATTTGAGAATTTGCTAATTATCAAATTCGCTAATCAACTAATTAGTATACTTAAAATGCCCAACAATTTTATAATCAAAAAGGCAATCTTCCAAAATTTGTCCGCTGCCAACGTTATGAACAAGCATCGGTCGTTTTCCATCTGTTGATTTTTTGTGTGTAATAATGCCAATATGAGGCAATTTATCGGCAATCATCCAAGTTACAATTTCGCCAGTTTTATAGTCGTCAGGATTATCAGTTACAGTTAATTTTGTTCCTTTTCGGGTAAAAAAAGTTTCCAAATTCGGAACTCTGCGATGATCAATATTAGTATCAGTAGTTTTTAAACCCCACGTTTTTGGGTATTTCGAGAAATTTGATTTCATATCTTCATGCACAACTTTTTGAAGATCAATACCCAATTTTCGATACGCTCTAATAACAACATCGGTGCAAACACCGGTTTTTGCTGGCACATCGCCATTTGGATATTTTATTTTTACATAGCTTGGCGTATACACCACATCTTTGTCAATAACAGATATTGCGGCAGCTGATAGTTTTTCTTCAAATGTTTTGGCGGTTTTTTGTGTAATTTGCACATCTTGTTTTTTGCTATTTGAACACATAAAAAACAGTGCCGAAACAAAAATCATAAAAAAAGGTTTCATATTTTTACATAGTTTTTTGTAAATAAAAACGTAAAATTCTCATTTTTAGTATGGAAGACAATCAATCTTTTTCTATAAAATATTGGGCGGAAGATGATAAACCTCGCGAAAAGCTTATGCTAAAAGGCAAAGAAGCGCTCAGCGATGCAGAACTTGTAGCCATTCTTATTGGTTCGGGTAATCGAAACGAAAGTGCCGTAGATTTAAGCAAACGGATTTTAGCCAGTGTTGATAACGGTTTGAATGCTTTGGGAAAACTGTCGCTAAAACAACTCATGAATTTTAAAGGAATTGGCGAAGCCAAAGCCATAACAATAGCAGCAGCGTTAGAATTAGGAAGAAGAAGACGGCAAGAGGAAGCCGTAGAGTTGCAAAAAATTACTTCGGCAAAAGCAGTTTTTGAAATAATGCAACCCATCATTGGCGAATTGCCACACGAAGAATTTTGGATTTTATTTTTAAATAATTCCAATAAAGTTATGTATAAATCGCAAATTTCAAAAGGTGGCATTACTGGAACCGTTGTAGATATTCGGCTTATTTTTAAAATGGCATTAGAGCAAAATGCCGTTTCTATCATATTGGTGCACAATCATCCGAGCGGAAAATTGCAAGCCAGCAACGAAGATGTTGCCATTACACAAAAGTTAAAAACGGCTGGCAAACAACTCGATATTCCGGTTTTAGATCATGTAATAATTACCGAAAATGGGTATTTAAGCTTTCAAGATGAACAACTTTTCTAATCAAAATATCAAACATATTTTCTTCGATTTAGATCATACGCTTTGGGATTTTGATACCAATTCGTTGCTTGCTTTTGAAGAAATTTTCAAAAAATATTTTCCTCATATAGAAATTCAGCATTTTATAAAATTTTATGTTCCTATCAATAAGGCACTTTGGAAATTATACCAAGAAGATAAAATTTCGCATCAAGAACTTCGATTTCAACGATTAAAACAAAGTTTTGAAAAAATAAATTACAAAATTTCTGATGATGAAATTGAGTTTGTTGCCAATTTATATATCGATTTATTGTCAACAAAAACCAATTTGTTTGAAAATACTTTCGCTGTACTCGATTATTTATCAGATAAATACACGCTGAATATAATTACCAATGGATTTTCGGTTACGCAAGAAAAAAAGTTGAAAAACGCCAAGTTGCATAATTATTTCAAAACAGTTACCAATTCTGAAATGGCAGGTGTAAAAAAACCAAATGGCATTATCTTTGAATATGCCTTATCTTTGGCAAAAGCAAACAAACAGCAAGCGCTAATGATTGGCGATTGTATAGAAGCCGATGTCATGGGTGCAAAAAATGTTGGAATGGAAGCAATTTGGTTTAACCCAAATCAAGAAAGTTGTCCGGCAAACATTTTGCAAATAACTAATTTAATCGAACTAAAAAATATTTTATAATGAGAGCTATTTTTTTACTTTTCTTGTTTTCGGTATCAATCGGATTTTCGCAGAATTTAAATCAATATAAATACGCTAAAATTCCGGCAAAAATGAGTTACATGAAAAACGAAAACGAATACGGAATAAGTGCATTAGCCAAAGCCATGATGGAAAAATATGGCTTCGAATCATATTCTGATAATGAAACGTTACCCGAAGATTTTGCCAAAGATAATTGCAATAAAGTATTTGTAGATATTGTAAACAGTAGCAGTGCATTTGTTACCAAAATGAAAGTAGTTTTAAAAGACTGTAAAAACAATATTTTAGCCGAATCACCAATAGGTACCAGCCGCGAAAAAGAATATTTCACTGCTTATCAACTTGCTACACGAAGCGCATTTGATAATTTTGCACAGTTAAAATATTACAAATACAACCCAGTAGTTACGCAACCAGTTGTTGTTTCACAACCCGAAACAATAACATCAAATTTGTACAAAATTCAAGATTTAGGAACGCATTTTAATTTGATAGATAAATCGGGTAGGGAAGCACTGCGTTGTTTTGGTACTTCGCATAAAGACGTGTTTTTTGCCCAAAACCTTATTCAAAATGTTTCGGGTGTAGCCTCAATGAAAGACAACAAAGTAAAATTTGAATATTTCAACGGGAAGGAAATGGCAACCGCTTGGTATGATTTAGAATAGTCAATAACCGTATTTATCTTTCCATCGATTTTTTAAAAAATTACGAATTTCATTTTCGCGAGCATTTGCACCTGGTTCGTAAAACTTAGTGTCATGTAAAGCATCGGGCAAAAATTGTTGTTCTACAAAATTATTTTCGTAATTGTGTGCATATTGATATTCTTCTCCATAGCCTAATTCTTTCATTAGCTTGGTTGGCGCATTTCTTAAATGCAACGGTACGGGTAAATCACCAGTTTGTTTTACAGTTTGTTGCGCTTGTCCGATAGCCATATAACTCGCATTGCTTTTTGGAGATGTAGCCAAATAAATAGCGCATTGACTCAGGATAATTCTACTTTCTGGATAGCCAATAGTTGCTACCGCCTGAAACGTGTTGTTTGCCATTATCAAAGCCGTAGGATTGGCATTTCCAATATCTTCGCTGGCTAATATGAGCATTCTTCGGGCAATAAATTTTAAATCTTCGCCGCCTTCTATCATGCGGGCAAGCCAATACACGGCACCGTTTGGGTCGCTACCTCTGATAGATTTTATAAAAGCCGAAATAATATCGTAATGTTGCTCTCCTGTTTTATCATACAATACGGTGTTTTGTTGCACCAATTCTAACACTTTTTCGTTGGTAATTGTTATTTTTTCTTCAGGAAAAGCATTGATAATCAATTCAAAAATATTGAGTAATTTTCTACCATCGCCACCAGAAAGTCTTAGTAACGCTTCGTATTCTTTTATCTTAATTTTTTTTGATGCTAAAACCGAATCTGCTTTTTCGGCTCGATGCAATAATGCTATCAAATCTTCTTTGGTAAAAGGATTTAACACATATACCTGACAACGCGACAAAAGTGCCGGAATTACCTCAAAACTTGGGTTTTCGGTAGTAGCGCCAATAAGTGTTACCCAACCTTTTTCTACCGCTGCCAATAAAGAATCTTGTTGCGATTTGCTAAAGCGATGAATCTCATCTATGAAAAGTATTGGATTTTTGGATGTAAACAAACCGCCACTTTGTTTGGCTTTGTCGATAACATCACGTACATCTTTCACACCAGAATTAATGGCACTAAGTTCATAAAACGGGCGCTGACTTTCTTGTGCAATGATTTGTGCCAAGGTAGTTTTGCCAGTTCCGGGTGGTCCCCAAAATATCATTGAAGGAATTGTGCCAGCTTTTATTTGGCGTGTAAGCGAGCCATTAGGTCCAACCAAATGCGACTGACTGATATAATCTTCTAATTTTTTCGGGCGTACACGTTCGGCAAGTGGTGTATTCATATTTTATTACGAAGGTAAGTGTTACAAATCTAATGCTTTTAATGAAAACAACAAATCTGTATAAACTCATTTGTAATTGTCAATTTGTTGATTCGTTTATTTGTTGGTTTGAAACACAACAACTCGCTACGCTACAAAAAATCAAAAATCGTTAATCTAAAATCAAAAATTTGCGGTAAACCCATTTCGTAATTCATAATTTAAAATTAGTAATTGAAATAAATCTATTTTTTCTACCAGTTGAAAATTTTCTCACAAAATGTAAAACCTATCAAAAAATAGTTTAATTTTATAAGAAAAATCGCTAACTATGAAATCTATTAAAAATGGGGGGGGGGTAAGAGAATACTGATAGTAGAAGATCATCCTATCGTTGTGCAAGGTTATATATCGGCATTCACTACAAGTATGCCCGAGGCAAATTTTTGTTACGAAACAGCCCTAAACTGTAAAGAAGCCTATGAACAAGTGCTATCTCTAAAAAGCAAGAACAACTATATTGATATAGCCTTGGTTGACATGAGCCTGCCCGGATACCCCGAAAAGGAAATATACTCGGGGTTAGAAGTGGGTTTGTTAGTAAAAAAACAGTTCCCTGCGGCAAAAATAATTATCGCAACCGCCTTTACCAATGTTTCAACAACCAAAACAGTTTTGGAAAAACTGCATCCCGAAGCCTTGCTTTGCAAATCCGATATTGGAAAAAGCTCTTTTATTGATGTTTTTAAATCGCTCAATAAAGGTCATACCTATATAAGCAATAGCATACAGCAAGTTTTTAGACAGGAATGGACAAAAAAACTTAAATTAGATGTTTATGATTTTGAAATTTTACACTATATAAATAAAGGTATTACTACCAACGAATTACCTAAATATATCAATCTTTCACTTAGTACTATCGAAAAACGCAAAGCAAGCCTCAAAATTTTATTGGTAGGTAAAAAATGCTCTGATGACGAACTAATTGAAAAAGCAAAAAAACAACATCTAATTTAACGATCTAACTTGTCTAATTATCTAAAAATTCTAAACTGTCTAACCCGTCTAAATTGAAACCGTAAAATTTGTACAAAAAACCGTAAAAACATTTTAATTCTCTTTTGTAGTTTTGACAAAACATTCAGTAGCTACGAATTGCGAGATTGCTATTTTACTCAAAGAAAAAAATTAGCTGTGATACCAGCACATTAAAACGGCACTCGGGCGAAACCTAACCGCACAAGTCCATAAATGGTGTAATAAAATTTTTAAATTATGAAAAAAATAGTTTTATCTTTAGCCTTCGTGCTAATGGGGACACTTGCTTTTGCAAATACAAAAGAAGTTAAATCTACTATTGTAGTAAAACCAGTAGTTGAAAAAAAAGTTAAAGTTGTGAAACCACAATATTGGACTGCAAAATGTTCTGATGGTTCAATTGGTGGGTATTTCTATTGTGATTGTACTCAGGTACAAGCTAATCAGATTGCAGCTATAATGTGTAAGTAATTTATAAAACAGCATATAACTTGTTGAAGTTATATGCTGTTTTTAAATTAAAATTCATACAAGATGAAAAAAAATGTATCTCTATTATTTTGCGTTCTATTTGAGATTTGTTTTTCTCAAAAAGGGCTAGTAAATTATGGTTTTATTGACGCTATGACAATAGGAAATGGTAAAGGTCCCGATAGCAATAGCTATTTAATTTTTAATAAAGAACAATCTTATTATGTTACAGCAAAAGATAGTCTTGAACAAGTAGATAAAATAAACGAACAAAAAGTTTATTCTAATGATGATGATAGTGGTGGTACTATATATAATGGGATGAAAGTAAGTAAAGAAGGTGACCAAGTTGTTTACAATATAAAAAAAGACACAATATGGTCTAATCTTTTGTATCGTAAACAAATTTATATAAAAGAGGTTTCTCCAAAAATAAATTGGAATATAAGTAAAGAAACAAAACAAATTGGAAATCACCACTGTCAAAAGGCTACTACTTTTTTTAGAGGAAGAGATTATACAGCTTGGTTTACAACTGATATTCCTGTTCCTTTCGGACCTTGGAAATTACAGGGTTTGCCAGGTCTTATTTTAGAAGCTTATGATAAAAACAAAGAAGTGTATTGGTATTTTAAAAGTATTGATTATCCATCTAATATAAAGGATGAGGTTAAATTCAAAATAATTCCAACAAAAGAAGTTTTTTTAACTTATGAAGAATTTAAAGCATTACAAAAGAAAGAACAAGATATTGTAATAGAAAAAAGTATGATATTAAAAAAACAATTTCCACAAATTGAAGTTGAAAAGCCTAAATTATCTATAATGTTCATTGAATGTGAATAATGCAAAAAAAAATATAATCCTTTTTCTGTTGTTACTATCTTTTTTTTCCTTTTCCCAACAAATAACTCTAAAAGGAAAAATTACAAACAACCAAAACAGAGGCATTCAAAGCGCCTCTGTTTCTGTACTAAATGATGATGACGATATTTTGGGTTATAATTTTACAGATGAAGACGGTAATTATTCAATTTCGTTTAATTCGCCAAAAACAATTAACCTAATTATAAGTATTTCTTGTTTGGGCTACCAAAAAATGGTTCAAAATATAAATCTTTCAAACCAAAATTTCAATTTCAAATTAGAAGAAAAAATAGAAACCTTGCAAGAAGTTGTAGTAGAATCGGGCAAAAAGATAAGAATAGACCAAGATACCACCAAAATAAAAGTAGCAAGTTTTGGCAATAAAACCGAACAAACAGTAGAAGATATACTTAAAAAAATACCCGGAATACAAGTAACCAAAGATGGTACAATAAAAGCACATGGTAAAACCATAGACAAACTGCTTATAGAAGGCGAAGATATGTTTGATAAAAACTATAAAATGCTTTCAAAAAACCTTGATGCCAAAGTGCTTGATGAAGTTCAGATTATAGATAACTTTGAAGACAATCCTGTTTTTAAAAAACTTAATAATTCTGATAAAGTAGCATTAAACCTAAAATTAAAAAAGGGATTAACAAATGTTTGGTTTGGCAACATTACTTTGGGTAGCGGTATTGTTTCAGAAAACCGTTGGAAAGAAAACATAAATCTTGGGTTATTAAAAAAGAAGATTAAACTTTTTTATTTTGGTGATTGCAATAATTTGGGCGAAAAAGCAACCGATATAATAAACAGTAATGTTTTAGACCGAAATTCTTTTGGTAATGATCGTTTTGAATATAAAGCAAAAACGCTATATAATATTACAAATAATGAAGTGCAATTTTTTAGCAAATCGCAAAGTGTTTTCAATAAAGCACTTTTAAATTCGTTGAGTATTTCGTCAAAATCCAAGAAAAATTTTTCGGTTCGCGGCGTGTTGTATGTAGCAAACGATAAACAAAACCAAAACTCGTCGGCTGTTACAAATTATAATTTAGAAAATAATTTGATAACTTTTACAGAAGCTAATTTTTATAGAAGTAACAAAACATTAGCTTCTGCCGAATTAGAACTGAAATATACGCCAAACAACAAAAATTATATTACAAATCTTTTTATTTTTAAAGATAATCCAAACAAAATAGCTAATAATTTATTGTTTAATTCAGACCAAATCAATCAAAATTCAAATACAAGGAATTACACAATTTACAATCATTTCAATCATACATTGCAACTTTCAGAAAAAACAATTTTAAACAATTATTTGTATCTCGGTAATGATAGAATAAACGAAAAAGTTAACGTGTTTTCGCCTTTTTTAGACACATTTATAAATATAAGCAATAATAATGGTGTTGTAACCCAGAATGCAAACAATAAATTGTTTTATATTGGCAACAAGTCAAAATTTATTTCTAAAATTAGAAAAATAGACCTCACAAATACCATTCAGTTAGAATATAATAAAGAACAATATAATAGTACATTTATTGCAAACAATCAATCCTTTATTAATTATCAAAATGACACAAAGTTAAAATCATTTCATCTTTTTCAAGAAAATACATTACGCTATAATTTTTCAAAAAAAATAGATATCACTACTAATCTTAATTTTCAAAATACACAATTTAACATTAACAATTTTTCAAAAAATATATTCTTAATAAATCCGTCAATTTATTTCAATATCAAAAAAACAGGATTTGGAAATTTCTCACTATCTTATTCAGAAAACAATACTTTACCCGAAATCAACCAATTAACAAACAATTTTCAACTTACAGATTACCGTAGTTTTTTACAAGGAACGTCTTATCAAGAACCTTTAAAAAATCAAACCACATCATTTAACTACTATTTTTATAATGATGAAAAAAGATTTTCAATCAACACAAGTTTGTTTTACAACAATTCAAAATCAATTTTCAATACCATCAGCACAATAACCAACGATTTTAATTTTAATTCATATATTCAAGCTAAAGGAAGTGAGAGTTATAATTTTAATTTTAGTTTTGTAAATTATATACGGAAACTTAAATTAGCGTCAAAAATAGAAACTTTAAATAGTTGGATTACTTCACCTATAAGCGTAAATTCAAATCAATTTTCAAATTCAAAAAGTTATATAAATTCAATTAAATACTCTGGGACCACATATTTTAAGGCTAAAATAAATTTTGATTTTGGTTTTTCATACAATTATTTGCAATCTAATTTTCAAGATATAAAAACCAATAATACTACAAAAGACGGATTTTTAAATATAAACTATAACATTACAAAAACTCTTTTGGCAGAAAGCAATAATGCTATTTATTTTGTAAACAAACAACACTATTCTTTTAATAATATTGTGTTAAGTTATACTCCAATACAAAGTAAATTTTCATATAGATTACTCTTGAATAACCTTATTAATGAAAACCAATATACATATATTTCAATAAATAATTACACATATTACAAATCTGTAATACAGCTTGTTCCTCGTTATGTTTTAGGGACTATAAAATATCGGTTTTAATCCCAAAATCTATTATCTAACAATCTAAAAATCCAAAAAACTTCCATATAATCGTTAATCAAAAATCTGCGAATCAGCGGTAAATCATCAATCTAAAACCGTTAATATACAATCATTAATCTGACAAATTAGCAGGAAAAATGATTTGGTTGTATTTTTGATACTAATCCATAGAAAAAGCAAAAATATGGAAAAGGAATACAGTTTTTTTAAATTCACGCCATCGGTTTGGTTGGTGCCAAGCCTTATTGTTTTGATGATGTGGATAGCATTTTATAGCAACAGTTCATTCAATTTAGATTTGAATCGATTCGGGATTTTACCAAGAACTACGCACGGATTAATCGGTATTGTTGCAAGCCCATTTTTGCACGGAAATCTACAACATATTACAAACAACACATTACCCATTTTTATTTTAGGAGCTGCATTGGTCTATTTTTACAGAGATTTATCTTTAAAAATATTAGTTTACGGAATCTTGCTGTCGGGTTTAATAACCTGGATTATTGGCAGAAGTAATTATCACATTGGTGCCAGCGGATTGATATATGTTTTGGTTTCGTTTATTTTTTTCAAAGGATTTTTCACCAAATATTATCGGCTGGTGGCACTATCATTTGCGGTAGTTGTGTTGTATGGTGGAATGGTATGGTATATGTTTCCAGATGTAGATAACACCATTTCTTGGGAAGGACATTTGGCAGGATTTATAACAGGATTGGCATTTGCCTTATACTACAAAACCCCAAATTATGTTGAGGAATTAAAGTACGATTGGCAACAGCCCGATTTTGACCCAATGCAAGATCCTTTTATGAAACGATTTGATGAAAACGGAAACTTTGTAAATCCGCCGAAATTAGAAGAAATGGAAGTGGATTATGACGAAGTTGTAGCTCAACCCAAACAAAAAAATGTGTACACTTTTATCGAAAATAAAAACGAAGATTAATTTCTTTGTCTCACAGCTTCATATAGAAATGCTCCACAAGCCACAGATACATTTAGCGAACCGATGTTTCCAAACATAGGTAACTTAGCATTTTCATCAGCGACTTTAAGTATCGATGGATTGATACCTCTGTCTTCGCTTCCCATCACAATGGCAACACCCGAACTTAAATCAATATCGTAAAGAAGATTATCGGTTTTTTCGGTTGCGCAAACGGTTTTTATTCCCGATGATTGCAGATAAAAAATGGCATCTTTAATGTGATTAACTTTACAGATTGGAATATTAAAAACCGCACCAGCACTAGTTTTTACGGTATCGCCGTTTACAGGAGCCGAGCCTGTTTTTGGAATAATTATTCCGTGTACACCGGTACATTCTGCAGTACGAATGATAGCTCCAAAATTGCGAGCATCACTTATTTGATCTAATATTAAAAACAAAGGATTTTTGCCACTTTCTACTAATGTATCCACCAAAGTTTCTAATTGGATAAATGAAATTGGCGCTATGGTAGCCACAGCTCCTTGATGGTTTTGAGACGTTAGTTTGTTTAGTTTTTCTACAGGAACATAGGTGTAATTAATGCTGTTTTGCTTAATTACTCGCATTAATTCTTTCATCAAATCGCCTTGAGCTTCATTCTGAATAAACACTTTGTCTATTTCTTTTCCTGCGTTTACTGCTTCTATAATAGCACGTATTCCAAAAATTTGATTTTCTTTTTCCATCGCACAAAAGTAAGAATTACAAATTAGAAATAACGAATTAAAAATTAGGTATCTTCTAAAAATTGGTTTTCAAACTAATTTGGATAATCGAATTAGATAATTTAATTGCTTGATTTTCGGAACTTCCGTTGGAGTACATAAATCGAAACAAACCATTTTTTGTAAAAATACCCACGCCAACGCCTAAACCCAACAAGCCACCACTTCGTTGTATGGTTTTGTCTTGATAATAGCCATAATCTATAATGGTATGAAAATAAAGATTTTGAGCAGCAATGTATCGGTACTCTGTTAAAATCGATGAAAAGAAATTAGCCTGCAAACTATTTTCATTAAATCCGCGAATAGAATTAATGCCGCCAAACCGAAATAATTCGTTGGTAAGATATTGATTACTGGCAAGATAAAAGTTTTGACTTTGCAGTGCAATACAATTTTTTGGATTGAGATAAAGCAAATGCTTAAAATTTCCTAAAATCACAAATTGATTATCGGTTTGAAATTTACTATCACGGTTACCAGTTCCTGTTTTAAAATTGATATTTGTTTTTTCGGGAAAGAATAAACTGTTGTTGTCTTGCTGCAAAAATTCAAACTGAAGCGTATAAAATTTATTAGTAAAATCGTTAAGTTGTGCCGAATTGCTATTTTGAATATCGCTCGATTCGGCGTTTTGATAACCCAAAAATACACGAGTATTATAGTTGAAATAATAGCCAATATCTAGGTTGGTTTGTGTGTTTTGAAAAGTGCTGTCTTGTTTAAAAATATTGAGTTGCGCTTTTACACCAATCGGACTTTTAAAAATAAAAGGTAATTCGGTAGCCAAATTAAAAGTTTTTTGGTTTTTGCCATTGCTTTTCCAAACAAGGTTGAGTTTTTCGCCAGTATTTACAATGTTTTGCAGATTTACATTTACATTTCCGGTAAAAATAAGTTTGCTGTTTTCATCATTGGTAAAACCTACAAAACCATCAAAATTGTTGGCTTTGGTTTTTTCTACAAAAACATACAATTTAGTTGAATCTTGGGTGAATAAAATTTCGGGTTGTTTGAGTGTTCGCACAAAACGATATTGCTGAATTTCTTTAAAAATTCGATTGGTGTTTTCGGTCGAAATTTCTTTTTTGGCGTACATTCGTTTCAGATTTTTTTTGAAACCCATCGGAAATTTTGGATAACCTTCAATCACGATGTCATTATACGATCGTTTTTTTTCTAAAGTTACTTTTAGAGCTGCAACTATTTTATTATCAATAGTTTTAATGTTTTCTAAATTGAGTTTTGCCAACGGATAACCTTGAGCGTCTAATTTTTTGACACAAGAGTTAAGGAAATCTTCTACCTTTTCGGTTTTCAGTTTAATGCTTTTTGTGGGTTGTTGCAGCAAGGCTTCATTTTCAGCAAAATCTATTTCGGTATATGGAAAATTCTTTCCAAAATCAAAAGTAAATAGATATTGATTTTCGATATTTTCTTGCTTATTAGTTACAAATAGAAATCCTTTTTTTTGAAGTGTAGCCGTTACAAAATCAACTTCTTTTTTAACATCAGTAAATGTTGCAAATTCCTTTTTATACCCAATAGAATCAAGGGTTTTGGTTTGAAATTCGTTTTTGCCTTTTAATGTTAATACTAGTTTTTGTCCCAAACTTATTTGGAAGAAAAAGCAAACAGATAACAAGGCAAAATATTTTTTCATTACTCTAAAGAAACGTAAAAGTACTGTAAAAATTGTGATTTCGAAGAAGTATTGATTAAGCTTGCTTAAGATTTTAAAAAACAATAAAAAAGTGTTATTTTCGTTATTATTAAAAATAGAAATTATGAAAATAGTAAAGCTTAGCTTTGTTTTAATGTTGTATACGACAATCGCTTTTTCGCAAGAAGTTAGTTTTGAACGTCCCGATTTTAGTGCAATTGATAAAGCAATTAAAGATAAAAAATCTGGATTTTATTATAATGATTTGCTCAACAAATTGAAGAACAGAGATACTACTTTTTCAACAGTAGAATTTAAACATTTGTATTTTGGTAGATTATTGCAAAAAGATTATAGTCCTTTTGAACGATCTGATAAAGATGAAGAAATCTTAGCTTATTTTAGAAAAGAAAATTTATCCGAAAGCGATTATCCAGTAATTATTGATTTAATTACGAAGGATTTAGAGATTCATCCGTTTGATTTAAGGAAAATGAATTTTTTGATTTATATATATCATTTAAGTAAAAGAGATGACGAAGCTAAAAAATTAAATTATTTTTTTAGAGGTTTTATAAATACAATCCTTTCTTCTGGTGATGGAAAAACATGTGAAACGGGTCTTGTTGTCAATGAAGTTAGTCATGAATATGTTTTATTAAATTTATTTCAATTAGAACAAGAATCTCAATCCTTAACAGGTAATTGCGATTATCAATCATTTGAAAAAGGTAAATATAAAATTGATGGACTATATTTCAGTATAGATAAAATTTTGGAAGCCGAACAAAAAACACTTTTTGGTAAATGATTTTAAGTCCCAAAATCGTAACTTTTCCTAAAACTCAATTTATTGGTATAAATCTTCAATTTACCTACGCCAATTACCGCGCGTTTGAATTGTGGAGCCGTTTTATGCCACGACGCAACGAAATTGAAGATGCGATTGGAGAAGATTTGTATAACATTCAAATAAACCCTGAGGATTTTGATTTTTCGCCGCATACACCTTTTGTAAAATGGGCATGCCGACCTGTTTCAAAAACAGACAAAATTCCTATAGATATGCAAATTCTCGAAATTCCAGAAGGCTTGTATACTGTTTTTGTGTACAAAGGCAATGGACAAGATGTTGCCTCTTTTTTTGAAAAAATATATACCGAATGGCTGCCAAATTCAGGTTATGTTTTAGATACAAGACCTCAATTTGAGATATTAGGAGCAAAGTATAAATACAATGCTCCAGAATCTGAAGAAGAAATTTATATTCCTATCAAAAATAGATATTAATAAATAGTGATGATAGTATGACTATTGTTTCCAATTGTTATTGAGTCGTTTACTTTTTTGCCTTTTAATTCTTGGAAAATAGGAGCTTGTCCAGAAATGGTAATAATATCTTTGCCGTTGTGTTTAAAGATTGGCAACGAAATTCCAATAAAAATAAAATTGTCTGGAGTTTCAATCAAAGCGCCATTTTCAATTTCGGTATGGACGTTGTTTGTACTATCAGAAATAGCATCTAAATTCAGTTTTGCCTCGTTGAGTCGCTGTTCAAAGCGAAGTTGCATGTCTTTAGCTTCATCTTGATGCGAAAAATCTTCAGGATCGTGTGTGTTATCATCATCAAGATTTGATGCCGATTTGTAACGATCTACCGATTCTTCTAAATTGGTGATTATCTTTTTTTGTTCTTCAATAATGCTATTTATTATTTCTGCTCTCATAAATTAATTTTTAAGATGTTAAATGTACTAATTTATTGAGTGTAAAATACTGATTTTTATCATAAAAAAAGTCCCACCGAAGCAGGACTAAAGATTTTCATCTACGGCATATAGCCTTATTGTGATAAGATTAAAGATTAGATAGTTTAATCTAATGCAAATGTAAGAAAAATATTTTAGTTTGTTTACGGTTTTCCGCAATGTTGTTAATTTTCTTTTTCTTAATTTTATAAAATTAATTTAAAACGGTTAGTTATGGCAAGAATTTTAGGTTTAGATTTAGGAACTAATAGTATTGGTTGGGCTTTAATTGACGATGTTCAAAATAAAATTTTAGCAATAGGTAGTCGGATTTTTCCTATGGGTGTAGAAAATTTGGGAGATGGCGATGGCGAAATTTCTAAAAATGCTAGCCGAACTGGTGCAAGAGGAATAAGGCGTCAATTTTTTAGAAGAAGATTGCGAAAAAAAGTGTTGCTAAAAGCACTTTCGGAAAACAATATGTGTCCAATGGTTGCCTCTGATTTTGAAAACTGGAAAAAAACAAAACAATTTCCTTCGGAAAAATTAGCGGAATGGTTTGCAATAAATCCTTATGAATTACGACATAAAGCTTTAAACGAAAAGTTGTCTTTAGAAGAAATAGGTAGAATTTTCTATCATCTAATTCAGCGACGTGGATTTTTAAGCAATAGCAGAAAAGGTGGTAGCGATGATGGCGCAATTTTTAAAGGTAATGCAAAAGAAGGAAAAATTGGTATAACTGAAACGCAAGAAAGTATTCAGGATAAAACTTTGGGTTCATATCTTTTTGAAATTTATCCGAAAGATAATCAACCTTTTCAAGATGGTCTAGAGAGAATCCGAAATCGGTACACAACTCGCAAAATGTATGTAGATGAATTTGAGTTGATTTGGAACAAACAATCTCAATTTCATTCAGAATTAACCAATGAATTAAAGACACTTTTTGGTGGCAGAAAATTAGATGGTTATGCAGAAGATGGTATTTTATTTCATCAGCGACCATTGCGTTCTCAAAAACATTTAGTAGGAAATTGTTCGTTTGAACCAACTAAAACCAAATGCCCTATTAGTGCTATTCCTTTTGAACAATTTAGAGTTTGGCAATGGGTAAATACTGTGGAATATAACGGAAAGAAAATTTCGCAAGAAGAAAAAGAAAAGATTGTAGAATTTTTGTATGTCAATGAAAAACCCGACTTTAAAAGAATTCGAAAAATAATTGGAAAAGAAAGTGCCGAATTCAAATTCAATTATAAAGATGATGATAAAATTGTGGGCGCACACACTATTTCTCATCTATCCAATAAAAAGTTTTTTGGTAAAAAATGGTTCGAATTTTCTGAAAAAGAACAAGAAGATATTTGGCACACTTTGTATTTTTTTGATAGTAAATCAAATTTAAAAGAATATGCTATTGAAAAATGGAATTTTACCGAAGAACAAGCAAATGAAATTTCTAAATTTAATACTTCTGATAAGAATAAAAAAAATGGATTTGCAAGTTTAAGCCGAAAAGCCATTGCCAATATTTTACCGTTTTTACAAATGGGCTATACGTATGATGTAGCTGTAGTTTTAGGCGGAATCAAAAATGTGTTTGGTACAGATTGGGAGAAACTTCCCGAAGAAAAACGAAATTTTTTAATTGATAATACCGAAGATATTGTGCGTTCAAAACGAGTGGGTGGTTTTATTGAGGTAATAAAAGATATACTTCGAAACGATTACAATATTTCTGATAATCAACTGCGTAAACTTTATCATCATTCAGCAACTATTGATGTTGCGGAGTTATTAGAAAAATTGCCAGTTGGAAAAGAAGCCGACAAAGAAATTCAATCGTTGCGAAATCCTATAGTTATAACAGCTTTGTTTGAGTTGCGAAAATTGGTAAATGAACTTATTGATGATTACGGAAAAATCGATGAGATAAAAGTAGAAATGGCGCGCGATTTGAAAATTTCAAAAATGCAACGCAATAAAATTCGTAGAGAACAAAAGCGATTAGAAAAAGAAAACGATAGGGTGAAAGTTGAGGTTTTAAAATACACTCATTTATCACATGATAACATTTTAAAATTCAAACTTTGGGAAGAATGTAAAAGGACTTGTCCTTACACAGGTTTGTCAATTCCTATCAATGAATTATTTACTAACAAATGGCAAATCGAACATATTCATCCTTGGAGTCGTTCGTTAAATGATAGTTTTGCCAATAGAACATTGTGTTTAGGTACTGAAAATAACTTAAAAGGAAATAAAACACCTTTTGAATATTATGGAAATGACGAAGCAAATTGGTCAGCCATAAAAGAAAGAGCACTAAAATTATTTTCATTCACAAAAGAGTACCCAGATTCTTACAATAAATTCAAACGTTTTGTTCAACAAAAATTTGATGACGATTTTTCTTCTCGACAATTAAATGATACAAGATTCATAAGTAAGGAAGCCAAAAATTATTTATCAAAAATTTGTAAAAATGTAATGGTTTCTCCAGGACAAGCCACCTCAAACTTGCGCCAAAAATGGGGAATGAATAATATATTGAATGACGAAAACGAAAAAACAAGAGAAGACCATCGTCATCATGCAATCGATGCTTTGGTTATGGCGTGTACAAAAATTTCATATGTACAAGAGTTGTCAAAGTGGAATCGATATAATAGAAAGCCAGAATTAAGACAGTTTCCATTGCCTTGGGAAAGCTTTAGACGTGATGCCGAAATTGCTGTTGATACTATTTTAATTTCTCATAAAAAAGTTTCTAATGATATAACCATTCGCACACACACCAGCGAAAAAAATGGTAAAAAACATAAAAATGTTGGTATTGCAGCAAGAGGACAATTACATAAAGAAACAGTTTATGGTAAAAGAAAATTTAATGGAGAAGAAGCATTTCATATACGTAAACCTATAGAATCATTAACAACCGAAAAACAATTAGAAAAAGTGGTGGATACAACCATAAGACTACTAATAAGAAAAAGAGTTTTGGAGTTGGGCGGTTTTGTAAAAGGAAATATTCCCACCAATACATTTTTTATTGTGGATGAAAACGGATTCAAACAGCCACAAATTTTCTTACCAAATAAAAATGGTGAATCTGTACCGATATTGAAAGTAAGAATGAAGGAAAATATTGGAAAAGCAGAACAGTTAAAAGACGATGTAAACCAATGGGTAAACCCAAGAAACAACCATCATGTATTAATTTATAAAGACGAAAAAGGAAATCTGAATGAAGAAGTTGTTACTTTTTGGACGGTTGTAGAACGAAAACGCACCGGACAAGCAGTGTATCAATTACCAGTTGGAGGAAAAGAAATCGTAACCACGTTACATATCAATGATATGTTTTTGTTAGGATTAAATGAAGATGAAATTCATTGGGGGAAACCTGATTATAATGTATTGAAAGAACATTTGTATAGGGTGCAAAAGTTTACATCTAAAGATTATTATTTTAGAATTTCAAACGCTAGTTCAATTCAAAATGCTAATCAGAAACAGCAAATTAATAGTTTTGGAGAAGGCAAAAATGGATGGGAAACACATAATCCAATAAAAGTAAAAGTAACCGTTTCAGGAAAAATTAGTAAGTTATAAACCCTTATAAAAAAGTGTTGTTGGTTCGAGTCCTGTTCCCGCTACAAAGAGAAGCCATTCAGCAATGAGTGGCTTTGTTATTATAAAAATCTAAAGTTTTTTAGCTGCCTTCAAAAGCCGTAGGTATCAAATTAATATTGTGTTTTGCAGCAACTTTCAGTATAATAGGCATTAGTATTGATGCTCCGGGAATTAACGCAAAAGGAATTCCAATACCTACAATTTTTAGCGAGTCCATAACCTGTGTGCGTAAAACAACATCATCTGTGTCCGATATTTTTCCAGTTTTTACATAAGTTTGAATAATAACCACTGCTTGTTTGTCGCCATCATATTCTTTTGTAATAGCTGCTAAAAAATGATGAATATTAGCTTCTATAGTAGTTTTAATTAATTCAATTTCCATATCATTGTTTTTGTCAAATGTAAGGAGTTATTTTTAATTACCTTTGCACAAAATAAAATCATATTATGCAGCACAAAGCAGGTTTTGTAAATATTATCGGGAATCCAAATGTTGGGAAATCTACCCTAATGAATGCCATGGTTGGCGAAAAACTTTCTATCATTACAAGTAAAGCACAAACTACACGCCATCGTATTTTAGGAATTGTAAATGATGATGCGTATCAAATTGTTTTTTCCGATACGCCTGGAATCATAAAACCAGCTTATGAGTTGCAAAATTCGATGATGGATTTTGTGAAATCGGCTTTCAAAGATGCAGATATTCTCATTTATATGGTAGAAATTGGCGAAAAGGAATTAAAAGACGAAGATTTTTTCAATAAAATCATCCATCAAACCATTCCGGTCTTATTGCTTATAAATAAAATTGATACTTCAAACCAAGAAATTTTAACCGAACAAGTAGCGCTTTGGCAATCAAAAGTTCCTAATGCAGAAATTTATCCAATTTCGGCGAAAGAGAATTTCAATATTACTACCGTTTTTGATAGAATTATCGAATTATTACCAGAGTCGCCACCGTATTATCCAAAAGATCAACTTACCGATAAACCCGAACGTTTTTTTGTAAACGAAACTATTCGCGAAAAAATTCTTTTGAATTACGAAAAAGAAATTCCGTATTCGGTAGAAGTGGAAACCGAAGAGTTTAAAGAAGAAGAAACAATCCTTAGAATCAAATCGATTATAATGGTTGAGCGCGATTCACAAAAAGGCATTATTATCGGGCACAAAGGAGCATCGCTAAAAAAAGTTGGTACACAAGCTCGTGCCGATTTAGAGATTTTTTTCGGAAAGAAAATTCATTTAGAAATCTTTGTAAAAGTCAATAAAGACTGGCGAAGCAACAGTTTTCAGCTGCGAAAATTTGGCTATAATCAGAAGTAATTATTGTAAAACTTTATGCATCAATTTCTCTAATTCTTCCATTTGAGGCATACATTTTTTTCGGTTTATTCTTGCCTGAAAATATAAGGCAAACCAAAATACAACCATCAAAGCCATAATGCCAAAATCGAAACCAGTTGGTTTTTTCAAAGCCCAGTTAGAATAAGCTATCATAGCAAAAATCAAGAAAACACCAGCAATTATAAAGTGCAAAAACATAAAAAATGTCCATACTGTTTGGTCTGGACCAAATAAGCCTTTTACATGTGTGGTTTTGTCTTTGTTTTCAAATAATTCAATATGTAAATGAGGCGAATAATATTTTCTTTTTGCCAAAGTGATAAAGAAAAAAATATGATGGTCAGAAACTTTTATTCGATAATCTTCCTTTACTTCATCTTTTACTTTTGCAGCATTTTCTAAGATTTCAGATAATGTTTTTGGAACATCTTTTTCAAATCTCGGACGAAGTACAATGGTGTTTTCTGTTTCCATAACAAATCATTTTTTTTGCTAAAATATAAATTTAACAAAATAATTTTAAAATAGTCGTAAAAAAATAGTGAAAAAAATAGGAATTATACTTTTTAAAAGAATAATCAAAAGCTAAAAAAACAACCATTTTAAAACATTAAAAAAGCGTACCTTTGCAAACTATTTAATTTTCGAAATGAACAATATAGTAGCCATAGTAGGAAGACCCAATGTGGGAAAATCTACATTTTTTAATAGATTGATACAACGTCGTGAAGCTATCGTAGATTCGGTTTCGGGTGTAACACGCGATCGTAATTACGGTAAAAGCGAATGGAACGGAAAAGAATTTTCGGTTATAGATACAGGCGGATACGTAAAAGGATCTGATGATGTTTTTGAAGCCGAAATTCGCAAACAAGTAGAACTTGCCATCGATGAAGCCGATGTGATTATTTTTGTGGTAGATGTAGAAGAAGGTATTACACCTATGGATGCTGAGGTGGCAAAATTACTTCGTAAAGTTACCAAACCCGTATTGCTTGCTGTAAATAAAGTTGATAACGCAATGCGCGAAAAAGATGCGTATGAGTTTTACAATTTAGGTTTGGGCGAATATTTTACAATAGCCGGTATGAATGGTAGCGGTACAGGTGAACTACTCGACAAATTGGTAGAAGTTTTACCCGAATTACCCGAAAAAGAAGAAAATGCCGAAGAATTGCCACGCTTTTGTGTGGTTGGTCGTCCAAATGCTGGAAAATCGTCATTCATCAATGCACTTATTGGCGAAGATAGATATATTGTAACCGATATTGCCGGAACCACACGTGATGCTATTGATACGCGTTTTACAAAATTTGGTTTCGATTTCAATTTAGTAGATACTGCAGGTATTCGCAGAAAAGCCAAAGTAAAAGAAGATTTAGAGTTTTATTCGGTGATGCGCTCAGTGCGTGCAATAGAGCATAGCGATGTATGTGTGTTGATGGTTGATGCCACACGCGGATTTGAAAGTCAGGATCAAAACATCTTTTGGCTTGCCGAAAAAAACAGAAAAGGTGTTGTGATTTTAGTTAACAAATGGGATTTGGTAGAAAAAGACACCATGTCGGCACGCGAATACGAAATGAAAATCCGAAAAGAGATTGAACCCTTTACAGATGTGCCTATTTTGTTTATTTCAACAATCAACAAACAACGTTTACTAAAAGCTTTAGAAGAAACCGTAAAAGTTTTCGAAAACCGCAAACAACGCATTCCTACATCAAAATTCAACGATTACATGCTGGATATTATCGAGCGTTTTCCACCACCGGCAATCAAAGGAAAATATATTAAAATCAAATACTGTATGCAGTTGCCAACACCAGTGCCACAGTTTGTGTTTTTTGCCAATTTGCCACAATATGTAAAAGAACCTTACAAACGATTTTTAGAAAACAAAATCCGTGAAAACTGGAATTTTGAAGGTGTGCCAATTGATATTTATATTAGAGAAAAATAATAGTTTACAATTGTTCGTATAGAAAAACCGACAACCAACAACTGACAACAGACAACAGACAACCGAAAAACTTTGAAACCTGAAACAAAAACATTAGTAGATAAAGGCGAAATGCTGCCGCTTATGGAAGAGTTTTATACCTTGCAAGGCGAAGGCTATTATACTGGAACAGCGGCTTATTTTATTCGAATTGGCGGTTGCGATGTGGGTTGTCATTGGTGCGATGTAAAAGAAAGTTGGAATGCCGAAACACATCCGCCAACTACCATTCAAGAAATTGTAACCAATGCCAAAAAGTTGGCAAAAACGGTTGTAGTTACAGGCGGCGAACCATTGATGTGGAACATGAATCCGCTTACAACTTTGCTAAAACAAAACGATTTGCGCATACATATCGAAACTTCGGGTGCGTATGATGTAACAGGCGATTGGGACTGGTTTTGTCTTTCGCCCAAAAAAACAAAACTTCCTGTAGCCGAAGCCTACGAAAAAGCCAACGAACTCAAGGTTATTGTGTACAACAAACACGATTTTCAATTTGCCGAAGAGCAAGCTGCAATGGTTAATGAAAATGCCATTTTATACTTACAACCCGAATGGAGCAAAAAAGACGAAATGACGCCGCTTATAGTTGATTATGTAATGCAAAACCCAAAATGGCGCATATCGTTGCAAACACATAAATATTTGAATATACCCTAACTATGAAAAAAATTACTTATCTCTTTTTGTTCTTTTCTTTTATAGCAAATGCACAACTTACAGGCGAAGACGAAGTGTATTTATCTGGTGATAAAATAGAACCCAAATTTATGGGTGGTGGAGTAGAAAAATTCCATGATTATGTTGCTAGTAAATTTAACTTTTCCGTTTGTAAAAAAGAAGGGAAAATGATTTCTTCATTTACTATTGATGAAGAAGGTTCTATTAAAGATGTTAAAGTAATTCAATTTGTAGATGTCGAATCCGCTACCGAAATGATTAAAGTATTAAAAACATCACCCAAATGGCAACCAGCAACCAAAGGTGGGCAACCTATGAGTGTACAAATAAAGTTGCCATTTGATATAGTTTTTAAAAATAACATTAATACTGAAAGCATCTCTAAACAAGATTTGGATTCAGAAAAAAATATAGACAATTCTGCAAATGTAGTAGATTGTAAAAGTTTTTTCTCTACAGCTTGTGTAGATGTTCCACCAAAATTCCCTGGTAATTTTAGAGATTTTCTTATGAAAAATTTTAAATGTCCTACTCATCCAGGACTAAGAGGTAAAGTTATGATACAATTTACAGTAGAAATAGATGGAAGTATTGGAGATATAAAAGCATTAACCAATGTTGGACACGGAGCAGAGGCAGCCGCTATAAAAGCTATAAAAAAATCACCTAATTGGACTCCTGCAATGCAAAATGGAAAGCCAGTACGATGTTTGTTTCAACAACCTTTTGTAATAACAAATGATTAATTTTTGTAACAAATAAAAAAATTAATCGTCTAATAAAATAAAATTGTATCTTGGTACAAGATTTGCAACCAGTAATAAAACATAAATTAAAAAAAAATGAAAAAAGTAATCCTATTATTTGCCTTTGTGGCAGTTTCGCAAGTTGGTTTTTCTCAAACAAAAGCTTCAAAAGAAGATGCATTAAAAGTAATCAGTGCTAGCGGTTCTGGCGGAATGATGAATGCTATTAAAAGTCAAGTTTTGGCTATGATTCCTGAAGATAAAAAAGCAGCTTTTATCACCGAATTTGATGGTATTATTGCAAAAGTAAATGGCAAAACTGCTGATATTTACGTAGAAGAATATTCTGCAGACGATATCAAAGCGATGCTTGCATTTTACGAAAGTCCTGTGGGTAAAAAAATGGCTTCAAAATCAGAAGCTATTATGAAAAAATCACAAGAATCTATGGGCGAATTACAAAACGAAATTCAAGAAGTTGTAATGAAATATGCACAATAAAACTGTGTAATTTACATAAGAAAACCGGAGTCTAACACTTCGGTTTTTTTTATATAAATAGCTGCGCTAAATAATCAAAATGGTTTCCTTCGTAAAGCAATTTGCACTGCAATCCGTTGGCAAAACACGCATTTTGTAACGTGTTGTAATCAAGATACAACCAAGGGAACGATTCTTTTTCGCCTTGGTAATGAATCGTAAAATCCAATTCGCCATAATAACCATCAGCCGGAATCCATCGCGAGCCATCGGCTTCTTCATCAAACATATAAATAATATCGCTACTATCTATCAATATTTGACCATTGGTGTTTATTATTGATTTTAATTTTTGCAAATAAGCCGAAATTTCAGTTAGTTTTCTAAAAATTCCTGTGCCATTCATCAATAATAAAATGGTGTCAAATTTTTCTTCTACGTCTAAAAGATGTTGCACTTTCGCTTTTTTTACACCGCGTAATTTGCAAGTTTCAATGCTTTTTTCAGAAATATCAATAGCGGTAACATCAAGCTTGGCTTGGTTCTGAAGATACAAACTATGACTGCCAGCGCCACAACCCACATCGAGAATTTTCCCTTTGCAAAGTCGCAAGGCTTTTTGTTCTATTGGTGGCATTGCATCAAAACTCCGAAACATATACGAAATATCCATTTCATCAAGTTCTGAAATATTGGTTTCTGTAAAAATATTTTCAGAGTTGGTCTGCGTTTGGTAATCGAATATGGTTTTTCCGAATAAATCTAACATTTTAAAAAAGTTTCAGGTTTAAAATTTTAAGTTGCTTAAATTTGTGGTTTCAACCTTAATCTCGAAACTTGAAACCAGCATTAAACGAGCTTGTAAAATTAGCGAAAGAAAAGCATAACGAGAACAAAAAGTTTTTTGATAAGCTAAAGAAAAAACCGCCAAAAAACTTGGATTATGTGATGCAGGATTTGCATGAAGCCGAATTTAAACGAACCGATTGTTTGGATTGCGCAAACTGTTGCAAAACAACAGGGCCGCTTTTTACATCGGCTGATATTGAGCGAATTGCAAAACATTTGCGTTTAAAACCACAACAGTTTATAGAACAATATCTTCGTATTGATGAAGATAAAGATTATGTGTTGCAAAGCGTGCCATGTACTTTTTTGGATAGTGATAACAAATGTTTTATTTATGATGTTCGCCCAAAAGCCTGTCGGGAATTTCCGCATACCGACAGAAATAAGTTTTATCAAATTTCTGATTTAACCCTAAAAAATGTAGCCATTTGCCCAGCAGCGTATAATATCGTTGAGGAAATGAAGAAGAAGATGAATCAGTAAACAGTTTTTAGTATTCAGTCAATGATTTATGTAAATTCAAAAATCTCAAATCGTTTATCAACAATCTTAAATTGAGTTTACTGATAAATTAAATATTTTTTCCTCATTTCTTTAAAATCATTTAACCCTTTTTCCCAAGATTTTCTGATTTCTGTTTCCGATTTACCATCGATGATTTGCTGTTTTAATTGTTTTGTTCCGGCAAGTTTTATAAAAAAATCATTAAAAAACTTGGGCCTTTCGGATGATGAATTGTAGGTTTTTATTAGCCATTTCAGTTCTAACTGTTTTACTTTTTCAATTTTTGTTAAATCTTCGCCATAGCAAATTTGATCTTTATACAAAGGTTCTTTTGCACCAAGATTGGGTTTTGGAGTAAAACTAAAGTCGGACTTTGGCAAATACGGCGAACCATAAATTTGAAATTGTGTATCGGTACCGCGACCCACGCTTACATTGGTACCTTCAAATAAACATAAACTCGCATACAAATTTATAGCATGCGCATTGGGTAAATTGGGCGATGGTTTTACAGGCAATACATAATCGCTTTTGCGCGAATAATTCAAAATGGGCACCACTGCTAGCTGGCACTGCGCACCATCTTTAAGCCATTTTTCGCCATTTATCATTTTCGCATATTCGCCTATGGTCATGCCGTAAAGTATAGGAACTTGGTGCATACCGACAAAACTGGTGTTTTCTTTTTCTAAAACCGGACCATCTATAATTGCAATATTCGGATTGGGACGATCAAAAACTATCAGCGGAATATTGTTTTCTGCACACGCTTCCATGATGTAATGCAGGGTAGAAATGTAGGTGTAAAAACGGGCGCCAACATCTTGCAAATCAAAAATCATCAGGTCAATATCTTTGAGTTGTTCGGGTTTTGGTTTTTTGTTATTGCCATACAGCGAAACAATTGGCAATCCGGTTTTTACATCTTTTCCGTCTTTTATATGTTCGCCAGCATCGGCAGTTCCACGAAAACCGTGTTCGGGCGCAAATATTTTTTTTATCGCTATTTTTTCTGATAGTAAATAATCTACTATCGAAATTGTATCGGGAACACGTTGAGTAATTTCTTTAACATCGCCGTTTTCGTTTAGGACTTTATCTGGTACAAACTCATGAATTATAATACCCGTTTGATTGGTTACAATTCCTATTCTTTTATCTTTTAACAAATGAAAATAGTGTTCTGTGTTTTCGGCACCAGGTAAAATTCTTTCAGGATTAATATAAATATTTTCATAGTTTTCGGGATTTGCTTTTGGAGTTTCACTGGTTACCGTTTTTCTTTGCGAACACGACACCAAGGTTGTAAATAAAAAAAGCATTGTAACTCCATTAATAAAAGATGGAAATTGCAAAATATTTCTAAATTTTAATCCGGAATTTTTAATTCCTAAACGAATAACTGTATTTTTGACCAAATTTGTAAATTCCATATAATTTGAATTTTGAATATTATATCGCTAAGCGGTTTAATTCTGATAAAGAGAATAAAAGTACAATATCTTCTCCAATTACCAAAATTGCAATTTTGGCTGTTGCGTTGGGCATAATCATGATGATTGTGGCGCTTGGTACAGGAATTGGTCTGCAAGAGAAAATTCGCGATAAAGTTTCGGCACTCAACGGACATATTATCATTTCGAGTTTTACCGATAATCAATCCGATGTAAGCGTGGTGCCTATTGATAAAAATCAATCGTTTTACCCAAAGTTTAAGAACATTCCCGAAGTTGTGCACATACAAGGTGTTGCCACAAAATCGGGCATGATACGAACCGAAAAAGCTTTTGAAGGTATTATTTACAAAGGAATTGGCAAGGACTACAACTGGGAAATGATGCAAGATTTTCTTCTGTCGGGCAGATTTCCTGATGTAAAAAAACAGCTGAACAACGAGATTGTAATTTCTAAATATTTAGCTAATCGACTTACGTTGAACTTGGGCGATAGTTTTAATACTTTCTTTATGAAAGACAATCAAAACAGTTTGCCAAGTTCGCGCCGATTTACAATTGTTGGAATTTACGATTCTGGTTTTGAGGAGTTTGACAAAAATTATATCATTGGCGATATTCGTCATTTGCAACGAATCAATAAATGGAACGAAAATCAAATTGGGAATTTTGAAGTTTTTGTAAAAGATTTTTCTAAAATTGATGCAACCAACGAAAAGGTTTATAAAGAAATTTCGTCATCGTTAAATGCTACACCCATTACCAAAAAATACTATTACATTTTTGATTGGATTGCCTTGTTTGATAGTAATATCATATTGATTTTGGTGGTGATGAATATCGTTTCTATCATCAATATGATTGTGGCTTTATTGGTAATTATTTTAGAAAAAATTCCAGCGATTGGTATTTTAAAATCCTTAGGTGCAACTAATTGGCAAATTCGAAAAACATTTTTATACAACACTTTTTTTATCATACTTAAAGGAATGTTCTACGGAAACCTTATTGGAATAACTTTACTTTTAGTGCAATATTATTTTGGGATAATTAAACTGAATCCTCAAAATTATTATGTTACAACAGCGCCCGTTGTGATAAATGTACTACACATTTTGGCATTAAATGCTTTGGTGCTTGGCATCGGAATTCTTGCGTTGATTATTCCATCTTACATTATTACGAGAATTACGCCTGCAAAAAGTATTAAGTTTACGTAATTTTTTAAAATCGAGTGTTTTCTGTGGCAGGTTTGCTTATGAATAATAATCCGATAAATGTGATAAGACCATTGATAATGATTATTTCGTTATCAAAAATATAACCGCCAAACCATTTCTCAGAATTAGAATTGATGACAAAAGTAAGGGCTGGTGCAATGATGCAAATGAATGGTACCAACTTATCATGAACAGTTTTAGATTTTACTAAAAGCCCAAAAGCATACAATCCTAAAAGTGGTCCGTAGGTGTAACCGGCAACTTTAAAAATCATTTTCACAACCGATTGATCTACAACATAATTAAATAACAGTATTACCAAAAACATCAAAAACGAAAAAGCTAAATGCACATAATGACGCGTTTTTATTTGCGAATTTGTAATTTGATTGGTAGTATTCTCATTTCCTAACTGTTGGCTTCCAACTTCTGACTTTTGCTCTTTGTCCATTCCTAAAAAATCGACGCAAAACGAAGTGGTAAGTGCTGTAAGTGCGCTATCGGTAGTGGCAAAAGTAGCGGCAGTAAGCCCCAATAAAAACACAACCGCCGGAATAATTCCTAAATATTTGATGGCAATTTCGGGAAACAAATAATCGGTTCGGGCTACATCATTCACCATAGGAATTGCAATACCGTTTTTGTTAGCATACAAATACAATAAGGCACCAACACTCAAAAAGAAAAGATTAATTACCACAAAAAACGCAGTAAAAGTGTACATGTTTTTTTGCGCTTCTTTGATGTTTTTGCAACTCAGGTTTTTTTGCATTAAATCTTGGTCTAAGCCAACCATGGCAATATTGATGAAAATTCCGCCCAAAACTTGCTTCAAGAAATAATTTCCTTTTAGATAATCTTCATAGAAAAATATTTTAGAATAATTACTGGTTTTTACAGCTTCAAAAGCTTCGATAGCATTGTAATCTAAACTTTTACAAATAAATAAAATAGTTAAAAATACCGAAGTTACCAAGAAAAAAGTTTGAAGTGTATCGGTAATAATAATAGTTTTAAGTCCGCCGCGATAGGTGTAGGCAAATATTAATGCTAACGAAATTAAAACCGTTGCCGCAAACGGAACATGAAATGCGTCAAACACATAACGTTGTAATACGATTACAACCAAATACAATCGAAAAGCCGAACCAATAGTTCTGGAAATCAAGAAAATACTAGCCGCAGTTTTGTAGCTTATAGTACCCAATCGTTTTTCGATATAGCTATAAATCGAAGTAAGATTCATCCGATAATACAACGGCAGTAGGACAGAGGCAATAATCAAAAAACCAATGGCATTACCCAACACAAACTGAAAATAACCAAACTGATTTTCGGGTGCGCCCACATTGCCCGGAACCGAAATAAAAGTAACGCCCGATAGTGCTGTGCCAATCATACCAAACGCCACCATGTACCATTTCGAATTTTTGTTGGCTTTAAAAAAAGTATCATTATCGATTCCTTTTTTAGAAACAGTATTGGAAATAAAAATTAATAAACCAAAATAGATAACAATGAGTAATAAAATTGCGGTTGGTGACATAGCTTGTACATTTGTGTTTAGAAGTTACGAATTAAAAAAATCATTTTCAAATTAACTAATTTTTAAATTGTTTAATTTTGCCAAATGGAATTTTCTTCAAAATTATTAGAAAAAGCGGTATATGAAATGTCGCAACTTCCCGGAATTGGAAAACGTACTGCATTACGACTGGTACTTCATTTATTGAAACAACCCGAAGAGCAAACACAGTTTTTGGCAACGGCTTTACGGTCTTTGCGCGAAGAAGTAAAATTTTGTAAGCAATGCCATAATATTTCTGATGCTGCTGTTTGCGAAATATGTGCTAATACATCACGTAATCAAGGAGTTGTGTGTGTTGTGGAAGATATTCGCGATGTAATGGCTATAGAAAACACCAATCAGTTTCGAGGTGTGTATCATGTTTTGGGCGGAAAAATTTCGCCAATAGATGGAGTAGGGCCAAGCCAATTACACATAAATACATTAGTTGAAAAAGTTAAAACCGGAGCAATTTCTGAACTTATTTTTGCGCTTAGCTCAACCATGGAAGGCGATACCACCAATTTTTATATCTACAAACAAATAAAAGAATATCCTATAAAAACTTCTACAATAGCCCGAGGAATTTCGGTTGGCGACGAATTGGAGTATGCCGATGAGGTTACTTTAGGAAGAAGTATCATCAATCGTATTCCATTCGAAAACACCTTGCGACAAGTCTAATGTTCTAAGGGTGAAATTTAAAGAATAAATAACTTTTCTTGACAAACAAACCCAAACAATTTTCATTATTTTTGGCAAAAAATTACGTATGCAAGAAGCCTCATTCAGAAATATAATATACACACTATTTTGGATTGTTGTTATTTATTATGCGCTGAAGTTTTTGGCTAAACTTTTATTGCCCATTATGGCAAAAAAAGTAGTAGAAAAAGCCGAACAACAGTTTAGAAATCAGCATGAACAATATCAAAATGCTCAACAAAGTAAGAAAGATACAAAACCTAAAGAATCCAAAAAAGTAGGCGATTATATTGATTACGAAGAAATAGAATAATTTAGAAGTTAGAAACAAGACTACTTGAAACAAAAAAACGAATGGAAAAATTAAAAAAATACGTACCTCACATATTTGCAGTAATAGGATTTGTCATAATATCATTATTATATTTTTATCCAGTATTAAGCGGAAAAAAGATTTTACAAAGTGATATTGTACAATATTCGGCTATGGCAAAAGAGCAAACCGATTTTAGAAACCAAAATCACGAAGAACCTTATTGGACAAACTCTGCCTTTGGTGGTATGCCAACCTATCAAATGGGAGCAAAATATCCGAATGATTTTATTGGTGCACTCGATGATGTTATCCGTTTTTTACCACGCCCAGCCGATTATTTATTTCTATATTTCATTGGGTTTTATGTGCTTTTATTGGTGCTGCGAAATAAACCACTCGAAGCCTTTTTTGGCGCATTAGCCTTCGGATTATCTACCTATTTTATAATAATTTTGGGTGTTGGGCACAATGCCAAAGCACATGCTATTGGCTATATGCCATTGGTTGTGGCAGGTGTTTTATTGGTTTTCCGTAAAAAATATTGGTTGGGTGGAATTCTCACTATGTTGGCTACAGCATTAGAAATCAATGCCAACCACTTCCAAATGACCTATTATTTGTTGTTTTTATTGTTCTTTATTGGCTTGTATTATGCTATTTATTTCATAAAAAATAAAGCCGAAAAAGAATTGCTAAAAACTATAGGTGTTTTGGCACTGGCTGTGGTTCTGGCTATTGGAGCTAATGCTACGCCGCTTATGGCAACACAAGAATATACCAAGTTTAGTACACGAGGTAAAAGCGATTTGAAACTTGATGAAAACGGGAAGAAAAAAACCAATGGTGCTACACTTTCAAAAGATTATATTACAGAATACAGTTATGGTATAGGCGAAAGTTTTAATCTTATCGCGCCTCGACTTATGGGTGGCGGAAATGACGAAAAACTCGATGCTAATTCCGAAACCTACAAGTATATGGAAAGCATTGGCGGAACTCCCGAAGAAGCCATGCAGTTTCTTGATGCTTACGGCAAAACCTATTGGGGCGAACAACCGATAGTTGCGGCTCCGGCGTATATTGGAGCCATTATTTTCTTTTTGGCGGTGTTAGGATTGTATCACGACCGACGTAAAATTAAATATGCTTTTCTGGCTGGCGCTATCATTTCGCTACTATTATCTTGGGGGAAAAACATCAATTTCATAACAGATTTGATGATAGATTATTTCCCGTTATACGACAAATTTAGAGCCGTTTCATCAATGCAAGTTATTTTGGAACTTTGTATGCCAGCTCTTGCTTTTATGGGCTTGCATTCGTTTTTGAATTATGATGTTGCAACGCGCCAAAAATCATTGATGAAGGCTGTGGCAACTGTTGCAGGAATATTAGGTTGTATTTTTATAGCTGGATATGTCGCCAAATTCGAAAGCCCTATTGATAGTAGTTTGATACAAATGTTTTCGCAAATGGGCGATAAATCTTTCGGTCCCGATTTTGTTGATGCTTTGCAAATGGATAGAAAAACTATGTATTTTGCTGATTTGTTGCGTTCTACATTTTTCATTTCTTTAACAGCTGCTGTTTTATGGTTCTTTGTGAAAAACAAATTATCGCAAGTAATTGCTACCGTAATTGTTGGTTGTTTGGTATTTTTCGATTTGTTTTTTATCGATAAAAAATATGTAAACAAAGAAGATTTTGTTAGTGCTCGTCAAGTAGATATGTATTATGAACCAACTACTGCCGATATGCAAGTGTTGCAAGACAAATCTATTTATCGTGTATTTGAAGTTGAGCCAAGTCTTACCAGTTCGAGAGCATCGTATTTCCATAAATCTATTTCGGGTTATAGTGCGGTGAAACCAAGACGTATGCAAGAGCTTTTTGATTATCAAATTGCCAAAAACAATCGCAATGTTTTGAATTTACTCAACGTAAAATATCTTATCCAAACCGATGAAAAAGGCGAATATTATGCTGTGAAAAACGATCAGGCATTAGGAAACGCTTGGTTTGTTTCAAAATTAGAAAAAGTAAACTCAGCCGATGACGAAATAAAACGAGTGGGTACCATTAATGCCAAAGAAATTGCTTTGGTTTCTCAAGATGTTAAAAACAAAACATTTACCAAAGATTCTACAGCAACCATAACTGTTGAAAAATATTTACCGAATTATATTAAATACAAGTCGAATAATAAAAATGCTGGATTTGCTGTGTTTTCTGAAATGTATTACCATAAAGGTTGGAATGCTTATATCGATGGAAAATTGTCAAATACGCCTATTGTACAAGTAGATTATGCACTTAGAGGTTTAGAAATTCCGGCTGGAAATCACACAGTGGAGTTTAAGTTTGAGCCAAAAGTAGTAAAAGTAGGAGCCATCATCACATTAATAAGTTCATTATTGATGCTATTAGTTATCGGATATGCCATATTCAAATCATTTCAAAGAAAAAACTCGGATAATTAATTTATAAAATGGAATTCTTTACTGCCCATCTCGAACCCTTTACATTACTGCTAATATTATTGGTAGCAGCCAAAATATTCGGTGAGCTTTTCGAAAGATTTAAGCAACCTGCAATGATTGGTGAGATTTTGGCAGGAATCATCATAGGGCCAAGTTTATTAAACATTACCTATCGCACCGAAGAGATAAAGATAATTTCGGATTTGGGAATTTTTCTCTTAGTAATTATTGCCGGTTTAGAAATAGATTTAGACGAGATTATAAAATCATTCAAAGGCAAAAACATCATTATCTCTATCATGGCATTTTTTCTTCCATTGATAAGTGGATTTTTGGTGGGTTACTTTTATGATTTAAAAACCATGACAGCCTTATTTATAGGCTTGTGTGTTGCCATTACAGCATTGCCAGTAAGTGTAAGAATATTGATGGATTTAGGAAAATTAAATTCTGAAGTGGGACAAAAAATTATTTCGGTTGCCATTTTCGACGATGTTTTGGCACTCACAATTTTGGGAGTTTTGCTCAATATCAAAGATACCGATATGTCATTGGGTTCTATAGCCACGGTATTGGCAATTTCATTTTTAAAATTGGTGGTGTTTTTAGTCATATTATTGTTTGTATATAAAGGCATTCAAAAAATTGCCAAAAGAGAAAATTATCTCGAAACCAAACTTAATTTGTTTTTAGAAATTCTTAAAGGCAAAGAATCGTTGTATTCACTCTTCTTTGTTTTTATATTATTGTTTGCCACTATGACCGAAACCCTCGGATTTCACTACATAGTAGGAACATTTTTTGCAGCCATGCTCATCACCGAAAAACTGGTAGGAAAGACACATTTAGATTCCTTTCATAAAACTACCAACAGTTTGGCTATGGGGTTTTTAGCGCCCATATTTTTTGCCGGAATTGGTTTAGAATTCAATTTTGTTTCTATTCAAAATTTCGGATTATTGGCTGCTGTTTTAACGGTTTCCTATTTCTCAAAAATTATTGGTGGTTATCTCGGCGGAAGATTTGCCGGTTTATCAAAAGCCGTTTCAACAACTATGGGAATAGGGCTCAATGCTCGTGGTATTATGGAATTGGTTATAGCAAATATTGCCTACAAAAGCGGACTCATTACCCTCGAAATATTTTCGATTTTAGTGATTATGGGCGTTGTTACAACCTTAACCACTCCGTTTATGCTCAAACGTAGCTTTGATAAATTAGACAAAATAGCTGTATAAATTTTGGATAATCAAGATGCTAAAATACTCATCGTTTCGTATTATTGGCCACCAGCCGGCGGGCCAGGTGTACAACGTTGGTTGAAATTTGTTAAATACTTACCCGATTTTGGCATACAGCCTGTAGTGTATATTCCCGAAAATCCTACCTATCCCATTATCGATAAAAATTTACAGCAAGAAGTTTCTAAAGATGTAATTATTCTCAAAAATAAAATATTCGAACCGTATCAATTAGCTGGAATTTTTTCAAAAAAAGATGCCACCAAAATAAGTTTGGGTATTATTCCGAATAAGAAAAAGCAAAGTTTTGTTCAGAAATTAATGCTTTGGATTCGTGGTAATGTTTTCATTCCCGATGCGCGCAAGTTTTGGGTAAACCCATCGGTAAAATATCTGGAAAAATATATCGAAGAAAACAAGATTACAACCTTAATAACTACTGGCCCACCGCATAGTTTGCATCTTATTGGCTTAGCTATTAAGAAAAAGAAAAACATACAATGGATTGCCGATTTTCGTGATCCATGGACAACTATCGGCTACCACAAAGAGTTGAAATTGAGTTCTTTTGCAGAAAAAAAGCATAAGTCTTTAGAAAAGAAAGTTCTTACTACCGCCGATAAAATTATTGTAACAAGTCCAACAACCCAAAAAGAATTTCAAGCACTTACATCGCAGCCGATTGCTGTAATTACCAATGGTTATGATGTAGAACCAGTAACAAGAAAACCGTTGGACGAAAAATTTACTTTAGCGCATATCGGTTCCTTGTTATCAGAAAGAAATCCCGAAATTCTTTGGCAAACTTTAGCCGAATTAGTACAAGAAATTCCAGATTTTAAAAACCATTTTGAGTTAAAACTCATTGGTGCCGTAAGCCAAGAAGTTTTGAATACATTAGAAAAATATTCGTTATCAAAATTTTGCAACAATCTTGGGTATGTGCCGCATAATGAAGCGGTTGAAGCACAACGAAGTTCGCAAGTCTTACTTTTGATAGAAATTAATTCGCCCGACACCCGTTGTATCATTCCTGGTAAATTGTTTGAATATATGGTTTCAGAACGACCTATTGTAGCGCTTGGTCCCGATGGTTCGGACATTGCCCCAATTCTTAAAGAAACCAATACCGGGAGCTTTTTTCTTTATACTGAAAAAGACAAATTAAAATCCATAATTTTGGAATATTACGAGTTGTATTTACAAAATAACTTAAAAGTACATGCAATTGGTTTGCAAAAATATTCGAGAAAAAATTTAACGCAACAGTTGGTTTCAGTTATAAAAAATTAACGATTTGAGATTGAAGATTAACGATTTTTGATTTGTCTGTCTGGACGCAGGCTTTTTTAAAACCGACAAATGAAAACTGAAAACTGAAAACTGAAAACCGACAACTGAAAACCGACAACTGAAAACCAACAACCGATAATTAACGATTTTTAATTCCTGATTCACTATTTAAGCTAAACTTTACTTTCTTTGCATAAATTAATTTTAGAAATCCAAAGAGTCAAATGGGCATCGTTCAGAAGCAAACTAGCATAAATACAATCATCACTTTTTTGGGTTTTGGTATCGGCGCTATTAATGCTTTACTGTTGTACACCACTTTTTTGGGGAAACTGCATTACGGCATTGTTTCTACCGTATTATCGGGTGCCAATATATTGATGCCATTAATGGCATTTGGGGCGCACAGTACTTTAATCCGATTTTTTTCTACTTATAAAACCGAAAAACAACGCGAAGAATTTTTAACCTTTATGCTCTTCTGGCCGTTGGTTTTTATTATTCCGCTGGCTATTATTTTCGGATTTTTTTATGATGAAATAGCCTATTACTGGTTAAGAAAAAATCCGGAATTAACCGATTTCTTTTGGCTGATACCAGTGGTTGGGTTTTTTATGGGCTACTTCGAGATTTTTTATGCTTGGGTTAAAGTTCACATGCAATCGGTTGTTGGGAATTTAATTAGCGAAGTTTTGGTGCGAGTTGTGGTGATGATTTTGCTTTTCTCCGTACATTGGGGTTGGCTTAGTAAATCAGAATGTGTTTACGGAATAGCAGCTGCTTATTTTTTGCAACTCTTGATAATGAAATTCTATGCTTTTTTTGTGAAAAGAGCAGTGTTAAGATTTCAACTTCCAGAAAATATCAAGCAAATTTTAGCCTTTTCGATTTTTATTATTATATCAGGTGGCGTGGCTGTAATGTTGGTCGATTTTGATAAAATGATGATTGGTAGTATGATGCATATTTCTAATAATGCTGTGTATTCGGTAGCGATATTTATTGCAACGGTAATCATTGTGCCAAGCCGGGCCATGACGCAAATTGTGGCACCTATTACTGCAAAATTCATCAATGAAAACAAAATAGATGAATTGAACGAATTGTATAAAAGCACAGCTATAAATCTCCAAATTATAGGTGGATTTTTGATGCTTTTAATATTTATTAATGTTAATCAGTTCTATTTATTGCTTCCTAAAGATTATCGCGGTGGTGTTTTTGTTGTGTTTATGATAGGTTTGTCTAAATTTTACGATGTGTTATTAGGCAATAACAATTCGATAATCATAAACACGAAATATTACCGAATGGTTTTGGTTTTTGGGTTAGCAACAGTACTTTTAATGATTCTACTCAACTGGATTTTCATTCCGATTTATGGTATCAATGGTTCGGCTTTTGCAACATTGCTCACCATTTTTGCTTACAATACTACCAAATTGCTATTTGTAGTTAGAAAAATGAAATTGTATCCGTTTACTTCCAAAACAATCGTTTCGTTTGTAGTTCTCATCATTGGATTTTCGGTGTTTTATTTTTGGGATTTTCCATTTCATCCAATTGTAAACATTGCTTTAAAATCAATTTTATTTACCGTTTTTTATGGAATATTGGTTATAAAACTTGCAATTTCTAAAGAAATTAATGAAATGGTTTTTAAATTTCTTGGTAGAAAGTGATTGTTTGTTAATTCTTCTTCTGTAAAAAATAATACACAGGTATTCCTAAAAGCATTATAAGCACTCCCCAGCCACAAGTTGCTGTTTTAGCATATAACAATGCAGCCGAAACAAAAGTTGCTAAAATCACGTATAACATTGGTAAAAAAGGATATCCAAAGGCTTTGTATGGACGTTCGGTATCAGGTTGTTTTTTTCGTAAGATAAAAATTCCATAAATAGTTAAAATGTAAAATATCAAAACAATGATAATAACGTAATCTAACAAATCTCCGTATTTTCCTGTAAGACACAACAACGAAGCCCAAACGCATTGCGCCCATAATGCCCAAGCAGGTACACTTTTGGAATTTAATTCTCCAGCTTTTTTAAAGAACAAGCCATCGTTTGCCATGGTGTAATACACACGAGCGCCTGCCATAATAAGTCCGTTGTTGCAAGCAAAAGTTGATATCATAATCATAACGGCAATGATGTACGTACCAATATTTCCAAAAATATAATCGGAAGCCACCACAGCCACACGATCTGATTTTGCTGTGGCTATTTCATCAAACGGAATAACTGCCAAATACATTACATTAACCAAAATATAAATTATTGAAACCAGTAACGTTCCCAAAAACAAACTTAAACCCACATTGCGTTTTGGGTTTTTGATTTCTCCAGCAATAAAAGTTACACCGTTCCAAGCATCACTCGAAAATAATGATCCAACCATGGCTGCAGCTACCGAAGAAATAATAGCAATTCCTGTAACCATACCCCAATTTGCAGTATCTGTATTGTAATTTCTAAAATCCCAACCCATACTCCAGTTAGCAGTCCATATGTCGGCTTTGGCAGCCAGAATCAATCCGAAAATTAATAATCCAAAAAGCGAAGCAATTTTGATAATCGTTAAAAAAGTTTGTAAAATCTTACTGTTTTTTACACCACGACTGTTGAGATATGTAAGGAATATGATAGTAATAATGGATACTATTTGTGCGGCATTAATATTGATACTACCGACTGAAAATAAAATGTTTTCATCGCTTAAACTCGGAATAAGATAAGCAGCAAACTTAGAAAAACCAACACCTACAGCAGCAATAGTTCCGGTTTGAATTACAGCAAAAAAACTCCAACCATACAAAAAAGCTATGAGCTTATTGTAAGCTTCTCTAAGATACACGTATTGACCGCCCGCCTTAGGAAACATGGCGCTGAGCTCACCATAACTTACCGCTGCAATAACCGTCATTATGCCTGATAAAAGCCAAACAACCAACAACCAACCAGCCGAACCAACATTGCGAGCAATATCAGAACTTACTATGAAAATTCCAGAGCCAATCATTGACCCAACAACGAGCATGGTGCCGTCTAACAGCCCTAATTCTTTTTTAAATTCTTCTTTGTTTTCCATCGATTTTATAAAAATGATGGCTAAAGATACATTTATTTTTTACATGTGTAAATAAATGCAGGTGGCAAATTGAGTAAAGTGTAGGAAATTTTTATTTTGGGAAAAAAAAATCGCAAAAGTTTAAAATCTAAAAGGGAGTATTGATATTGATAAAAAATTGATTCTTGATGCATTCGCTTGCTTATACTCGCAATAATATCGTGCTTTAAATCGGAATTCATTTGAGCCAATGGCAAACTCGAAAACACAAAATCAATTTCTTGGTTGATGTATTTATCAATTTTTTGTGCGCTGTCATTTATTACTACAAGGCGATTATCTTTTATTTTTGAGAGAATTTCACAAAAAACAGGATTAATCTCAAATACATAAATAGTTGCATTTTTTGGGAATTTATTCAACAAATGATGTGTAATGAAACCGTTGCCAGGCCCTAATTCTACAATAGTTAGAGACTTGGTTTCTGGCAAATATTTCAGGGTTTTGAGCATTTTTTTTACTAAAAAACGCGAACTGGAAAACAAAGCACCTGTTTGCTTAAAATTGGTTATGGCTTGTTTAAAAAATAACGACATTACGGATTGTATTCTAAAGCTGTATTGTTTACAAAAACATATCTCTTTTTTGGGACAATATATTGGGTACTTGCGGTACTTTTAATTAGTGGAAAATCTTTATATTTTATTTTGGATAAATTCGCAAGTGTATAAAAAATTGAATTTGATGTTGTAGCACAATTTCTATTATTATATAATGTTTTAGCGAGCTCAGTATTTGCGTTTACGTATTTATCCGACATCCAATACAATAAAGGAACATGGGTTTCATTTAATGTTGGATTTGGTGTACCATATCCAAAAAGGACATCTCCATTATCAAATAAATTACATCCATGGTCTGATGTATAAGCAAATATAGAACTTTGATTTTTTTCTTGAAGCTTTTTAATAATATTACCCAAAACATAATCTTGAAGCAGAATCATATTATCATAATCATTAATTAAAATTGGCGCATTTTCAAAACTTATTGAAGTTTTTTTGTGAAAACTATTTGGGGAAAATTTTTGAAATTGTTTTGGGACATTTCCATGACCACCAATTAAATTAATAACAATTAACTTTTTTTTATTAGATTTCAAATCAATTAAACTAGAAAAAACAGGTAAAACATCTAAATCCGTATGTTCGGGCAAATTATAAATTTCTTTGACATTATCAATTTCATTTTTATTTTCAATGAAATCAAAACAATGTCCTTGGCTTGCAATCCAAAAAGTTTCATATCCAGCTTCTTTATATAAACTAACAATAGTTTTTTCAGAGAAAGCAAGTTCAAAGTTTTGGGGTGTGGCCCTAGTTATTATCATTGGAATAGAATTGGCGGTTGAATTAGCATTTGCATGATTTTTTGAGTAAACAACCAAATTTTCTGTTTTATTAAGTAATGGATTAGTTTCTTTAGTATAATTATTAATTGACCAATTTTTGTATCTTGATCTTTCTCCTATTACTAAAACAACAACATCAGGTAAAGAATCTTTAGAAATTTCCATAACGCCGAAAGAGAAGTGTTTTTTTAATTCATTATACTTTTTAAATTGATATCTTGAATAAGCTAATTCATACAATCTATAGTATAAATTAAAAGGATGTTGTTTTAAATTATCTTGTCGTAGCGTATATTTTAAAATGTTCTTTCCAGAAAACTGTAGTGCGCTAAAAGATCGCGAAGTAAAGTTTATTGATATTGAAATTAAAATGCTTATTAAACCAAAGATTAGTTTTTGTTTTAATGAGAAAATATATGGATTTTTTTTCAGATAATATAATACCACCAAAAATAGAATCAATAAAATTAGGGGAAGTATAAAATAATTCCAAAAACCTTCAACAAATTCAGAAATTTCATTGTCAAGAGTAAATAATAAACCCTTAAGCACATCAAGTGTTATTAGTGATTGGAATAGTTTAATATTAATAATTTCTGAAAAAGAAGAAATTAGATAAAAAATACCAACCAACAAATAAGTTTTAGCAATTGGTTTAATAAAGACATTGACTAATAGTAAAATACCAAAGAGTAACAGTATTTTAGAAATAATCCAAAAAAAAGATTGACAAAAATTTGATTTAAAATCTTGCAATAATAAATCAGGAACTAATAGAATTACTAGTGCCAAAAAAATAAATAATGCTTTCTTACTCATTTTCATTATGTTCTAATATGCGAGTAATTTTTACAAATCGTCTTGCGTAATAACCTTCGTTTAAAGAAGAAATCATGACACCTTTGCTTGTAGAGGAATGAATAAATTTTATTTCTGTAGGCGTTACTTCTGTAATCATACCTACATGGCTCACGCCTTTACCTCGTGTTGCAAAAAATATCAAATCTCCTTTTTGGGCTTGCTCCTTGCTTACTTCATTTCCCATAGACGCTTGGCATGAAGAACAATGTGGCAGGCTTATTCCTTGTGCATTTTTATAAGTGTATAGCATAAATCCAGAGCAATCAAAACCACCAGGTTCAGATCCGCCACTGCGATAACGTGTGCCTATGTGGTTGGATGCCACAGAGATTAAACTATCTGCTTTTGATAATCCTTCGATTGATAATGGTTTTACATCTTTAAAAATTTTAGTTTTTGGAAATGTTATCGAATCGTTTACTGCTTCGTGATCTTCATCATAAAAAACGGTGTTTTTCTTATCAGTAGTTGCAGTAACTAAAGTTTGAGGCAACGATTTTGATTTAATTACCAGTTTGGTTCCTGCTTTTAAATCTTTAACAATCTGCGGATTTAGTTCTTCAAGTTTTTCGATAGAAATACCATATTTAGTAGCAATTCCATACTTGGTTTCTTTGGGTAATACCGTGTGAAAAATTTCGGAATTGTTGTTTTCTTCTGGTTTGGTTTCTGTCTTTGGTTCTATCTTTTTCTGAACAATTGGCTTATCTGGTTTTGGTAAAATTATTTTAGTGCCAATTTTTAAATTATCAAAATCAATATCAGAGTTTCTTTTTTTGATTTCCGCTACTGGTAAATTAAAATCACGTGCAATACTATACAATGTTTGTTTAGGCTGTACTTCGTATAATACATCGTTTTGCTGAACCTGCGGTTTGGTGGTTATTGGCTCTGTTTTTTTAACTTCTTTTTCGGTTTCTAATAAAGCAATTTTATCGCCAACTTTGATGTTGTTGTAGTTGATGTCAGGATTAAGTTCTTTTAATTTGGTAAGCGAAATATTATAGTCTTTGGCTATAGATGCAAATGTTTCCCCTTTTTTTATTTCATGAAATTTTTCAGTTTTTTTATCTTTTTGCTTTTCTTTTTCTTTCTCTGGTTTTAAAGAAATTTTGGTGCCAATTTGTAAATTTCTGAAATTAATATTCGGATTTAATTTTTTTAATTCCGCTTGAGAAATCGCATATTTATCGGCAATTTCTGAGAAAGTTTCGCCTGATTTCACTTCATGAAAATCATCATTATTTAATTTTGAATTGGGAATTTGTAAAACCATATTGGGTTGCAAAGTTCCTTTTGCTTTCGGGTTTAAATCGAAAATGGCATCTTCGGTAACATCATATTTTTTGGCAATTAAGTAAATAGATTCACCAGATTTTACCGTGTGTTTCCTGTTATTTTGTGCTATAACAGTAGTAATTTGAAATAAAAAAAAGAAAAAGAATATATATATAAATCTCATACGAGCTGTGTCATTATTTTTTTGGGTTTGCAAGATAAAAAATCTGCAACAAAATATAAGAGAGTTTAACGTTTATTTTGAAAACCCATTGGCAAACCGTACTTTTGGCACACAAAATAAATAAACGACTATTGGTCATGAAGTTTGGAATTATCAAAGAAAGAAAAAATCCGCCCGACAGACGCGTGGTTTTCACACCCGAAGAACTTGTTCGCCTAAAAAACGAACATCCTGAAGCTGCTATAAAAGTAGAAAGTTCGGATATACGTGTTTTTACAGATGAAGAATATAGCAATGTAGGATTAGAAGTAGCCACAGATATGACCGATTGCGATGTGCTTTTTGGTGTAAAAGAAGTTCCGGTTGCTGCCTTAATTCCCAACAAAAAATATTTTTTCTTTTCGCATACCATAAAAAAACAGCCGTATAATAGAAAACTGTTACAAGCCATACTCGAAAAAAACATCGAACTTTATGATCACGAAACCATCGTTGATGCAAAAAATAAACGCCTCATTGGTTTCGGGCGTTATGCCGGTATTGTGGGTGCATACAACGGTTTGCGTGCTTTCGGGCAAAAATTTGATTTGTTTAATTTGCCAAAAGCAGAAACGTTACATGGCAAAGACGAACTTATTGCCAGACTGAAAAGAAAAGTATTTCCACCAATAAAAGTCGTACTTACCGGACACGGAAAAGTAGGCATGGGCGCCAAAGAAATTTTAGATGGTGTCAAATTCAAAGAAGTTTCGGTTGCCGATTTTCTTACTAAGAATTATACGCAACCTGTTTATGTTCAGATAGATGTGTTGGATTATAACAAGCGCAAAGATGGACAAGTTCTTGATAATAACGATTTTTACAAAAATCCAGAAGAGTATATTTCCGATTTTGAACGATTTACCAAAGTAGCCGATGTATATATGGCAGGACATTTTTACGGAAATGGCGCGCCTGTTATTTTATCGCGCGAAATGCTCAATGCACCCGATAACAAAATAAAAATTGTTGCCGATATTTCTTGCGATGTAGATGGTCCGATAGCGTGTACGCTAAAAGCATCGACTATTGCAAATCCGTTTTTTGGATATTTACCATCAGAACACAAAGAAGTAGATATGATGCACCCTGCGGCGATAGTGGTGATGAGCGTTGATAATTTGCCTTGCGAATTACCCAAAGATGCCAGCGAGGGTTTTGGAGAAATGTTTATGGAACACGTTATTCCTTCTTTTTTTAATAACGATAAAGACGGAATATTAGCCCGTGCCAAAATGACCGAAAATGGCAAGCTGACATCGCGTTTTGCTTATCTGCAAGATTATGTAGATGGGAAATAAATACTAATTCAAAATAGTTTAAAAATACAAAACCTAACAACTTTGAAGCTGTTAGGTTTTTTAAATTTATATGACTAATGATTTATTTATTCCATTCAATTTTTCGGGAGAAATACATCACTGCGGCTAATATCAAGAATAATCCGATGCTGCCTACCAAAAGGGCATAATCTTCTAATTGAATTATTACATAAATAAACGAATAGAGTAGGGTAAGGGCTGCACCAATAAAGATTGGGAATTTCCTGTCTTTTAAAATCGAAACCGAATAAAGTGTAATCATGGCTACAACGCTAGTGCCAGCAATAAGATAGGCGGTTGTAAAACTACTGTGTTCGGTTATAGAAATAAGCAAAGTATAGAACATCACCAACGCAATTCCAATCATGGTATATTGAAATATATGAATACTGATTTTACTGATAGCTTGTATCAAAAAGAATATCAAGAAAGTAAGTCCGATTACGAGGAAGCCGTATTTTGCAGCGCGTTCGTTTTGCTGATATTCATCTACCGGAGTTATAAACTCGGTTTGGCAGCCGTATTGTTCTAAGTTGGGTAATTTTCCGAAATGTTCCTGAGCAAATGATCTATTAAAGTGCAATACTTTCCAAGTTGCAGTAAAACCATCATTAGCAACTTTTCGGGTTACAGGCGATTGAAAACCACCAAAACTTGGCGAATTCCAATCAGATTTCATCGTAATGGTTGAGGTTTTTCCAATAGGAATAATATTGATTCTATTACTTCCATTGATAGTCATCGAAACAGCAAAACTTTGATTTTTTGCAATTTCTTGAAAGTTTAAGAAACCAGTTTCTATTATATCCGAATCATCGCCGTTGGAATTGGGTTCAAACGTAAGTGTTTTTCCAGCAATGGTTATTTTAGTTTCTTCTTTTAATCCTTTTAAGCTATTGGTTGCCATTATAATTCGGGCTTTATCCCAATAAATATTGCTTTCCGAAATCGCCATTTTTGAAAAATCGGCATCGCCAAATTTCCCCGTCATTTTCATTTGTGTACTAAAAACATTCGATTTGTAGATACTTCTTTCCAAAGGCGGTTCCATTTTAGAATTACTTTCGTTGGTTAATTCGTTAGGAAAAAAATACGCATACAAATATTTTTTTTGCGTGGAATCGTAATAAGGAACTTTGATTATTGGTCCATAAATAGTAATGTCTTCGCCCCATTTTGAAGTGGTTTCGGAGATAACATCAAGATGTCGTTGATTTCTTTCGTTGATTAACTCACTCACAAAAGCGAGCGGAATAAGTAAGACTAATGTTAAGAATCCAACCATAATCATTTTGGCGGTATTCGATTGGAAGAAAGATTTTGGTTCTTCTGCAGGATTTTGATTTGTTTCCATAATTATTTTAATATTTGAGATTTATAAAGTGTTTGATTTTTTTGAAAGCCAATAAAAAAGTGTGATGATGATACCGAAATGAAGCGAAACCAATACCGTTTCTTTTGAAATACTCAAGAAAAGTTCTTGTGCTAAACCTGTAGGATTTGTAATAATATCCCAAGAATTAAAGCGTAAAATTCGTCCGATATAGATACCAAATCCACAAAGGAGACATATACCAAGCGTGATACTATTGGCTATTTTGGAGTTAGTTTTTTTAGTAACAATGTTATTGAATTCGTTGAGAGAAATAATTCCAACCCAAAAGCCAACAACGGTTGCTGTAAAAAGAATATGGCAATCGAGCCAAAAAAGATTTCCTTTAGAACGAGCCAAATGCACCAAATCGGTAATGATATAAAACGAATTAGGTATAAACGCCAACCAGATACAACCTAAAATTGCGAGTTTGTAGTTGCTTAATTTTTTAAAATTAACTAATGTGTAATTGGAAATACCATAAGGAATATAGGCTAAGAACAAATTCCAAATCATGAAAAACAAGTAAATAGATTGTGTGTATTTTGCTCTGAAAAGCAATAAACCAAAGCAGTAACAAGTTAGTACCACCAACGCAAAATTGCGATTTCGATTTTTAAAGAAAGCTAAACAAATTGTATTCATAATTTTACATTTTAAAAGAACTTTGAAAAACAAAGTAAATAGATAAAAAAATAGTTAGGATTTGGATATTAATTTTTCGAGCGCATCAATATGATTATGAAACGCTTTTTTTCCAAGTGGTGTAGCCATATATTGAGTATTAGGTTTTTTTCCGATAAATTGTTTTTCTATTTTAATATATTCCTCATTTTCAAGTGCTTTGGTATGCGAAGCCAAATTACCATCGGTAACACCAAGCAACTCTTTGAGTGTGTTGAAATCAACACTTTCATTTACCATCAATATAGACATAATGCCCAACCGAATCCGATTGTCAAAGGCTTTGTTAATATTTTGAATGATGGTTTTCATTTGTCTATTTGAGTCATTAGAATTAATCGTTATTCTAATTTATTAGTTTCTATCGTATTTAAAATGCATAATGGTACCATACAGAATGTGACATACACCGAAACCTAAAGTCCAAAAAAGCAAACCATATCCCGAAAACTCTACAGCAATAAGACCAATTATTATTTCGGTAATACCTAAATATCTAACATCGCGCATTGTAAACTTACTAGCGCTTACACAAGCTAATCCATAAAAAATTAATGTCATGGGTGCAATGATTCCGAAATAACCATTCCTTAAAAGTAAGATTGTAAGAATTCCGCCAGTCGCAAGAGGAATACAAAAGTTTATCACCAATTTTTTAGATGTGGGATTCCATACTTTTTCATTTACTTTTTTGGCTTTTTTCAGAGTAAACAAATAGGCGGTTGCTACTGATAAGATGAATACAATTATAGCAGTTAGGATTAATAATTTGAAAGTAGCACTTTCCAAAGTAATGTAATATCCTTTATGATTTTCGATTAAATTGTTGGCTATACCAGCTCCAAGAATGGCATAAACACCTGCAATAACACCGCTTAAACCACTCAAAGACATAAATTGCGATGAACGAGCCATCATATTTTTGATGTCTTTTAAATCATTGATGTAATTTGTATTCGAATCCATATAAAAGTACTTTGAGCCGCAAAGTTAAGTATTTATTTTAATTATCCAAATAAAAAAGGTTTCAAAAATATTTTTGAAACCTTTTTAAAATTAGTAATAAGAGTTTGTTATTGCTCTCTATTAATATATACCCATCCGGTTTTGGCTTGGTTACCGTTTTTAAATTCAATCATGTAATAGTACGTACCAGTAGGTAATTCTTTATCATCATTTGTTTGACCTTTCCATTGATTGGTATATTCGGTTCTGTCGAACACTTTTACACCATAACGGTTGTAGATTTCTAATTTAGAAACACCCAATAAAGTCAAGTCAAAAGAATCGTTTAAGCCATCACCATCTGGAGAAATACCTCTTGGAACATCACAATAAATACGATCTAAAATTACCGAATGTTCTTTTGCGCAAGTACCATTAGTTGTTACGGTAACATATAATGTCATTGGCATTGTAGGAGGTGTTGATAAACCCGTTATGTATTGTGATACATTGAATTCTTGATCGTTACCAATTGATGCGCCACCAGAAGTTAATGACCATGAATATCCAGCCGTACCAGCATCAAACGAACTGTTTGAAACTTCTACATTAGCCATATAATCAGATTCGTTACAACCATTTGGAATTGTAAAATCAAAATCGTTGTGGTAGTTTATGGTCATATTGGCTGTAGTTGCACATTGTCCTGCGTTTGGAGTAAATGTTCCTACATTTCCAACAAATGTCCAAGTTCCGGTAATTCCGTTGTTAGATGTTGTTGGTAATGTTGGTAGCGATTCACCAAAACACAGAGTTGGCTCTTGAGTAAAAATTGGAGTTGTTAGCTGATTTACTGTAACAGTCCAAGTTTCTTGATTAGCACAAACACCAGAAGCAGGCGTAAAAGTATAGGTTGCAGAATTTTGATTATCAACCGACAGAGCACTCCAAGTTCCAGACACCGTAGTTGTAGGGAAGGTAATAGTGTCACCTTGACAAATAGTAACTGGAGTAAATCCTTGAACAATCGTAGGATTTACCGTAACAGTCCAAGTTTCTTGATTAGCACAAACACCAGAAGCAGGCGTAAAAGTATAGGTTGCAGAATTTTGATTATCAACCGACAGAGCACTCCAAGTTCCAGAGACCGTAGTTGTAGGGAATGCAATAGCACCGCCTTGACAAATAGTGGTTGGAGCAAAGTTTTGAACAATCGTAGGATTTACCGTAACCGACCAAGTTTCTGTATTAGCACAGAACCCTGCATCTGGTGTAAAGTCATATGTTGCCGAATTTTGGTTGTCTACTGTAGCAGTACTCCACGTTCCGGTTACACCTCCATTTATTGTTGGGAATGCAATAGCACCGCCTTGACAAATAGTGGTTGGAGCAAAGTTTTGAACAATCGTAGGATTTACCGTAACCGACCAAGTTTCTGTATTAGCACAGAACCCTGCATCTGGTGTAAAGTCATATG